>Ga0210406_10000713_pt1 | contig 43680 bp, 26 predicted proteins | sample IncBWC30MmetaG_FD_155454 | JGI IMG/M metagenome (GOLD analysis project Ga0210406, IMG submission 155454) | Forest soil microbial communities from Barre Woods Harvard Forest LTER site, Petersham, Massachusetts, United States - Inc-BW-C-30-M | ecosystem: Environmental > Terrestrial > Soil >...
GTTCCGCAAGAAGGACCCTAACGCTATGCATAGGGGTCATGACCTCTGGTTATCGGTGCTAAAGCAGGTGTCAGAGAAGTAAGTCCAAGCCGAAGGAGAATGGCGTAGGCGGAGCAGGTTGTGGTTTCCCAAGGTATGTCATGGTCCGTCGGCATCTGGCGACAAAGGAATCTCGCTGACTCCCCAGAAGTCGGCTCGGGGGAAGTTTCACCAGATAGGTACCGAGAAACGCGCTTGTATTGACTGATCAGGCCAACTTCCGGGTGGTCGGCCACTCGGAGACTAATCCAACCATCAAAGTTCCGGCAGGTGCGCGGGGCGCGGCGGCCCGCCTCAAGACCCTATACCTCCGAACACCGAGCGGGCGCGGCCAGTTGTTCCATTTCTGTGGCGCGTCGTCCTGACTCCTTGAATCACTAATCCCTTAGCTGGTCACGGATTGCGAGTTACCCGTCACGAGTCGCGCTTCGCTCGTCCGCACCGGACCATTCTGGGAAGAACGCCCGTCAAAGTTTCGGCGTGGAATTTCTCGCCGCGCGTCCCCTCCTCTAAGTGATTGATTTATTGAGCCTAACCAACAGTTTCGGATGGTCCTCTCGATGCAACAGTGATTTCCGCAAGAGCTTAATCCTACGTCGCGCGCCGCCCTTCATGGCTGCGTGGCTGCTATGAAGAGAGCATCAGGTCTGGGGCGAAGGAATGAAGATTGAGTGGAAAGCTACGGAGAGAGAATCGGGCGGGCAAGGCCTGGCGCGAGGAGTCCTCAATCGTGCTTCTCGGCAAGTATTGCTCCAGGAAGCGCAGCAGGCACTCGCCACGCGGGGACACACAAGCCGCATCGGCATCTGGCTCACGGCGGCTTCGAACGGCGACTCGTACGACGGATTCGCTGGCAGTTTTCATGGAACGGTGTGGGATCGCGGTAACCGCGACACGCCTCCGGAGTGGGCCCATCTTTCGGTGGAGCCGCCGCTTCCCGCGGAACTGCTCCTGCGCGGAAAAACCGTGGAGCAGGACCTCGAGGCATCTCCTGCGGATCCCATCCTCGGGCTGCTTGCGGGGCTGCGTTACGCGTTGTGGGCCCCCATCGAGTGGAAAGAGCAATTGAAAGGCATCATCCTCTGGGGCAGCGCCGCGAAACCATCCGCTAGTTCCCGAGAGCACGCCGAATCGATCGCCGCGGAACTCGCCGTGGCGTTAGGGCTTGAGGAACTGGAGAGAACCACCCGGCGGCGAGACGCGGATCTAGCCGTCGTGCAGCGCTTCCTCTCACGACAGACCAACGATTCTTCCCTGGAAGCGGTGCTCTCCCACATCGTGGACTCCTGCACGCAGATGCCGGCGAATGCAGACGGACCGGGCGCGGCATTCGCGGTTATCGGCTCCTTGCAGCAATGGCGTGAGAAATCCGGAGACAGTTTTCCCGTCGAGTTCGGCTGGCGCAGTGGAGAGGACTCTTGGACGCGCGCCATCGAGAGCGAACCACTGGCCAGCGTGTGGCGCCGGGCATTGCAGGCGCGGCGAGTGATCGGAAGCGAGCCGGAGATGAGCTGGATGCCGGGCTCGGTGGTTCGCATCATCGCGTTTCCTCTGGAATCGGAAGGTCAGCTGCTTGGGATACTCGTCGCCGGAGTGCCTGAAGAAGCAACCTCACTCGCTACTCTTGATCGTCTGGAGCTGCGAGCAGATCTTGCAGCGACAATTCTGCGTCAGAGAAAGCGGGCAGAAGAATTGTCAAACCTTGCCGGTTGGCAGGACGCTTTCCTGGAATGCCTCAGCGAACCAGTCCTGCTCCTCGATGACGCCGGAAGAATCACTGCGGCGAGCCGAGGGGCCAAGGAGTTGGCCGGCACGGTTTCCAGGACCAATGGGCCTCGAGTGGCTGGCATTCCCGCGCTCGCGCATCTGCCTGAGATTTTCCGCTCACACGAACAGTCGCACATTGCCGCGTGGTTGCAGGGGGGGCGCGATGGCGAGGCCGGGAAGCACGAAGGCCATCCCGAGGCTGCTCAAGCGGAGTTGCAAAACGGTTTAAGCGTGCGATTGTCCTTCGCAGCCCCTGTACAAGGACACGCTGCTGCGATCCTGCTCGAACCGCTGGCCGTTCGCGAATCGCCGGGACAGGCCGAGATCGAATTGCAAAACGTTATCGAATGGCTGGAAGAAGGCGTCGTCCTCTTTGACGCTCAGAACAACATCCGGGCCATGAACACGCGGTTCGAGCAGATCGCTGGGCTGGTACCGGAAGAGTCCGGCAAATTCAAGACCCTGGAGGGATTGCTCGCGCGGCTGCAAGTCCACGCCGCGGAACCGGCGCACTTCACCACACGCTGGCGGGAACTGGCGCGCGGAATCGAAGGTGGCGTGCGAGAGGAATTTCAAATGATGCATCCCGCCCCGCGCGTCCTCGAGAGAGCCTCGCGGCCCATTCTCGATCCCCTCGGGCGGCTGCTGGGGCGCGTGGAAATCTACCGCGATCTGACTGCGCAGCGCGCTTTCCATTCGAAACTCCTGCAGACCGAGAAGCTCGCGGCGCTCGGGCAAATGGTCAGCGGAGTCGCGCACGAACTGAGCAACCCGCTGACTAGCATTGCCGGTTACGCGCACCGGCTCCTTGCGCGTCAGGACCTTCCCGGGCGGACCGAAGAAGTGCGGCAGATTTATCAAGAAGCGGAGCGTGCCAGCACCATCCTGCGGGAGCTGCTTCTCAATGCCAGGGAAACGAGCCCGGAGCGGCGGCTGGTGTCCTTGAATCAAGTCGTGCAAAGAGCCATGGATCTCCAGCGCTTTAGCCTGGCGGCGGAAAAAATCCGTGTGGAGATCGATCTGGACCCGGTTCTTCCTTTCGTGCAGGGCGACCCCGGACATCTGCAGCAGGTGTTGATGAATCTGGTGGGCAACGCGCGGCAGGCCATCGAACAGTACGGCCAGGGCGGAACCATCCGGTTGCGGACAAAAAGAATCGGCGAGCGCCGGGTCTTGCTGGAAGTGGCCGACAACGGGCCGGGAATTCCACCGGCCATTCTCGCGCGGATCTTCGATCCCTTTTTCACCACCAAACCCGTGGGCGTCGGGACCGGGCTGGGGCTGGCCATCGTCTTGAGCGTCGTGCGCGAACATGGCGGACAGGTGCACGTCTTGAGCCCTCCGCAGGGTGGAGCGGTTTTCCAAATCGAACTTCCGGCGGCCGCGGAAATGGCGCGGGACGAGCCCGTGGGTTCTCTGTTGCCCGGCCGGAAGGGCTTTCTACCCGAAGCCGCGGAAATTGTGGGACCCGAAAATCGCTCAGCGCCCGCTTTCGATAGCGGAAAAGGCGCGCACGTTCTCGTCGTGGAAGATGAACCAACCGTGGCTCGCTTGATCGCCGACGTGCTCGAAGACGAAGGGATGCAGGTGGACGTGCTGCTGGACGGCCGCGAAGCCCTGGACTGCGCAGCCCGGGAGTCTTTCGACCTGGTCATCTGCGACATGAAGATGCCGGGCCTCGATGGGCAGCATTTCTATAAATCGCTGGAGCGCTCCGGGAATCCGTTGCGAGAGCGTTTTCTTTTCGTCACGGGCGACATCATCGCCGCCCAAACGCGGGAATTCCTGGAACGCCACCGCCTGCCGCATGTCGCCAAGCCGTTCCGCGTGGAAGAGTTGACGGACAAAGTTCACGGCGTGCTGGCTGTTACCGCCCGACGCCAGATGTCACCGGCAGAGGTAGCAAGAAAAAATGTAGCGAGAAACGGATAGGGCCATGGGCAATCGGGAACAAACCATCTTGATCGTGAGCGACGATGCGGCGTTGTGCGCCGCGGCGCGCCGGGAATTCGAGGCCAGCATCGCGGGAGTGCGCGTGGCTTCCGTTTCGAGCGTGGCCGCGGCGCGGAGAATCCTGCAGGAAGAGTCGCCGGTGGCGATCTTGCTCGAGGAGGCCGCGATTGTGCCTGAAGCGGGCAGACTGGAAGGCATCCTCCCGCGGCTTGACGCGGTGGTAGCTTCGCTGGCGGTCTATGCCCCCGTTGTTGTCCTCGGAACGGCGGCGCGGCGGCCGGAGCTCTCGGCGCTGATCGATGCGGGGGCGGCTGACTATGTCATGCGCGATGGAGGATGCCTGCCGTCAGCGCTGGGCCTGATTCGCAGCCGCTTGCGCCAGGCGCAGAGAGTGGCGGACAGCACGCGCGAGACTTTCGAGGAAGCCGCGGAAGATTTCGGACAGGTGCTACGCCACGAGCTCAATAATCCGCTGACCGGAATTCTGGGAAACGCGGAGCTGCTGCTTGCTGAAGTTCATCGCAAGAATGACGGCACATTCCCGCACGGGGGAGAACACCGGCTGGAAACGATTGCCGCGCTGGCGGTGCGCCTGCGCGAAACGGTGCGCCGCCTGAGCCAGGAATGGGAAGCGCGCCAGCATCCGGTGCACTGAGGAAAGAATCGAAAATGGAATAGGGAAGAGGGTATCGAGAACGCTTTGAGTGGGAAGTGCAATGGGCCGCGAGAGCGGCCTTTCTTATTTGTGAACAAGACCATCCGTTCTTGAAAGCGAGACTTGATTGGAGCGCGGAACTTGAATTTACGAGGGAGGGGGAATTACGGTGCCAGCAGGACTTGCGGCGCCATAGGTTGCGAAGAAGGAGAGCACGCGGCGGCGGAATTCTTCGGGAGCAAAACCGCAGGCGGCGGTGTGGAACGCGCGCGGGACGATCCAGAGTTGTTTGGGGCCGCGGGCGGCAGCGTAAATCATTTCCGCATGGCGGCAGGGAAGAGCGTCATCTTTTTCATCGCAGATCAGCAGGACGGGAAACGCGCGGGACGCGACGGCTTTGACCGGCGAAACTTCCGCCACCGGAAAACCCGCGAGTTTTTCGTCGCGAAACAGCAGCGTCCAGGTGCCGGGAGCGAACAAAGTTTTGCCGAGCCAGGGATATTTTCGCAGGCCAGCGTAATCGTATGAAGCTTCCCGAAGATTGGCGAAGGGAGCTTCGGCGACGACGGCTTCGATGCGTGGATCGGCAGCCGCGGATTGCAGCACGATTCCCGCGCCCATGGATTCACCGAGCGCAAACAGGTGGAAGGCGGGCCGGGGAATGGGCGGCAGATTGGGATTGACGCTCATCTGCCGGATGACGTATTTGCGGTTTTCAGAATAGAAAAGCGCGTCGATGATGGCGCGAGTGTCGTTGCGTTCGAGCCAGCCGTAGGTGGCGATGAGGCCGCCACTGGAGCCGTGGGCGCGGGCGTCCATCATCACGATGCTGTAGCCGGCGCGCAGCAGGAATTCGGATTGGCCGACGACTCCAACGCGGTTGTCCGCGACGCCATGAAAAACGAGAACCCAACTCCCGTTCGGGTTTTTCGGGCGGACTTTCCAGCCGCGGAGCACAGCTCCATCCGGAGCCTGCATCTCGAAATCCTCGCGGGTCGAGCCGGTGACGGCGAAAGAGGCGTCAGCTTCGCGGATGAGATCGGGAGTAAGCTCGCGGCGGATAGGATGGAGGAATGCGGGGCCGGCGAGCCATCCAGCGATAGCCGCCAGGAGCGGCGGGAAGAGCAATAGAATCAGGGCGATGCGAATCAGGCGCCGGCGCATAGGTGCTATCTAAAGATACGAGAATGTGGCCCTCGGAGTTCGCGCAATATTTGAGAGTGTGCCAAGCCCGGGGAAGGGAGGAAGGACTGCGGTGCCGCAATCGCTGCATCGCCCATGATATTCTTTACATGGAAAACCCTTTGAACAGAAATTGTTGGAGAAAGCCCGCAAACGTTTTGACGGTTTTGCTTCTGTCGGTTCGGCTTGCCAGTGCGCAGGGTGGGCACCCGCTGCCTCCACCTCCACCGGCAGGAGCGAAGGCCGCCAAGTGCAGCGGGCGGCCGATTCCGCAACTCGAGGACATCACGGCGAAAACGGGAATCACCTTTACGCATACCGCTGACCCCGCGAAAAAATATATCGTCGAGTCCATGAGCGGCGGCGTGATCCTAATCGACTACGATCGCGATGGATGGCTGGACATTTATTTCACGAACGCCCCCACGGTGGAAATGGCGGTCAAGGGACAGAAGAGCCGCGGGGCGCTCTATCGCAACAATCACAACGGCACGTTCACCGACGTCACCGAAAAGGCGGGATTGACCTCGCCGTGTTTTGCGATGGGTGGAGCGGTCGGCGACTACGACAATGACGGCTGGCCCGATCTTTATGTGACCTGCCTCGGCGGAAACGTTCTGTACCACAACAATGGCGACGGCACGTTTACGGATGTGACCGCCAAGGCCGGCGTTGCCGACGGGCGCTGGTCCGCGGGCGCGGCTTTTGCCGATTACGACGGCGACGGATTCCTGGACTTGATGGTTACGAATTACGTCGATTTTCACCTCGATGATCTTCCCGGCTTCGGCAAATCTCCCAATTGCAAGTATCGCGGAATCGATGTGCAGTGCGGACCGCGCGGCTTGAAGGGCGCCGGCGACGCGCTCTTTCACAACAATGGCGATGGCACGTTCAAGGATGTAGCGAAAAGCGCGGGCGTGGATGATCCGAATGGCTACTATGGCATGGGCGTGGTCTGGGCGGATTTCAATAATACCGGCCGACCGGATATTTATATTGCCAACGATTCAACGCCGAAATTCCTGTATAAAAATTTGGGCACCGGAAAATTCGTGGACATCGGGCTGGAATCCGGAACTGCGGTCAGTGAAGACGGTTCCGAACAGGCTTCCATGGGCATTGCGATTGGCGATTACCTGCATACGGGACGGCCATCGATCTATGTCACAAATTTTTCGGACGAAAACGATGTGCTTTACCGCAACGACGGCAATTGGAATTTCAGCGATGTTTCGTACTCTTCGGGAGTGGCGCTGCCGTCTTTGCCGTACGTGAAATGGGGCACTGCTTTTGCCGACCTGGACAACGATGGATGGCTGGACCTGGTTACCGTGACGGGCCATGTTTACCCGCAAGTGGATGCCCTGCCTTCCGGCGCCAGTTACCGTGAGCCGAAGCTGCTGCGCATGAATCAGAAAGACGGAACGTTTTGCGATGCCAGCGACCAGGCGGGGTCGGCGCTGCTGCAGAAGCGCGTGTCGCGCGGGCTGGCGGTCGGCGATCTTTTCAATAATGGAAATGCGGACCTGGTCGTCGGCGATATCGATGGCGCTCCGATGATCTTGAAAAATCGCGGTGTCGCGGGCCGGCACTGGGTCAGTTTCGAATTGGCGGGAACGAAGAGCAATCGCCTGGCAATCGGCGCGCGAATCAAAATCGTAGCTGGAGGAATGACGCAGACCGACGAGGTGCACAGCGGCGGCAGTTACTTGTCGCAGAACGATCTGCGCCTGCATTTTGGCCTAAATACCGCCACGAAGATCGAGCGCGTCGAAATTCGCTGGCCTTCGGGAAAAGTAGACACGCTGACGGATTTGCTGGCGGACCAGTTCTATGCCGTCCTGGAAGGCAGCGGCGTGGTGCCTGTGGAACGCATTCGACCTTTGCCCGTGAAGTCCAAGCCCGCCGCAACCCCTGCGACTCGCTAATATTATTGCCCACTGCCCACCAGGAAGCCGAGACAGCGGCCTCAGGCGGGAGCCGCATTTACGGTTTCAAGCATCAAAAATTCAGTTGCTTAGAATAAGGATATTCTATAGGCTGTTAACGTTAACGGTCGACACTTTTGCCATCCAGATTCGTTGATTCGCTACTTCCCGGAGGCTTGATGAATACGCGCAGAGCACTTCGCTATGGCTTGGTTTTCTTACTTCTGATGACGGCTTCCGCAGCTCGCGCAGGCGATGATATCCCCAAAGCGGCGTGGAAGCGCCCCATCGGCGCACCGCTGGAGCATCCCGGAACAAAAAAACCAGCGCTGGATGCCGGCCATATCGATGATGGTTACTGGCAAGGCGCGCCCGTCGGCGGTTTTGGTTCCGGCACTTTCTCGCGCACCTATCGCGGCGATTTCGCGCGCTGGCACATGCAAGGCGGCGTTCACAAATATCAAATCGTCGACGGAAATCAATTCGCGATGTTTCAAAAATCGGAGGACGAGGCCAACGGTGTCGCCCAAGTCCTTACTGCGAGCCATCCCAAAAACAACACGCTCAGTTCCTGGAAATGGGACTATCCCGTTGGCGCGGGAGATTACGCCGCGCTGTATCCTAAAGCCTGGTTCGATTACCGCTGGGACAAATTTCCCGCTCACGTTGTCCTCGAGCAGTTCTCCCCAGTTCTTCCCGACAACTACAAGGAATCAAGTTATCCCGTCGCCGTCTATCGCTGGCACGCCGAGAATCCCACGAACAAGCGCGTGACCGTTTCTGTTTTGCTGTCCTGGGAAAACATGCTCGGCTGGTTCCGAACGTTTAGCCGCGACCTGAGTGGCGGCATCAACGCCGGCAATTTCAATCGCCAATCCAGCGAAGCACTTGGTGCAACGGGGACGATGAAGGGCGTCATCTTTGACCGCAATCATATCGGTGCCGTGCAGGATGCCTGGGACGGCCAGTGGACGATTGCGGCGCTCGAATCTCCCGGCGTCGAAGTCTCTTACCAGACCACTTTTGCACCCGGCGGTGACGGAAAGGAAGTCTGGGACGCGTTCAGCAAAGACGGCCGGCTTTCGAACAGCAAGAATGCCTGGACCAGCACTGGTGAGTCTCTGGCTGGCGCCATCGCTGTGCGCTTCACGTTGGAGCCCGGAGAGAAACGCATCATTCCCATGGTAATTGCCTGGGATCAGCCCATTGTGCAGTTCGGCGCTGGTCGCAAATGGAACCGCCGTTATACGGATTTCTACGGCACGTCCGGAATGAATTCCTGGTCCATCGCACGCGATGGATTGAAAAATGCCTCGGCCTGGAGCGACGCAATCAATGCGTGGCAAGCGCCTTACGTCAATGACGAGTCCAAACCGTTCTGGTATCGCGGCATGCTCTTCAACGAGATATACGTCCTGGCCGACGGCGGCTCCTTCTGGGGCCGTCCCGTGGGATCGGATCCGAAACTGCCTGCCGTGTATTCGTTCATGGAATGCTACGATTACCCTTATTACGAGACGCTGGACGTGCGCTTCTACGGCTCCATGCCGCTGATCAAATTCTGGCCCGACATCGAAAAAAACGTGATGCGGGAATTTGCCGATACCGTTCCCCACGAATACAACGAAAAGATGATTTGGATTTGGAAATCTCTGCAGACAGGAACCACTAATTTTAAGATTCGCAAAGCCAAAGGCGCGGTTCCGCACGATCTCGGCGTGCCCGAGGAAGATCCCTTCATGCAGATCAACCAATTCAGTTGGCAGGACACCAACGGCTGGAAGGATCTCAATCCCAAATTTGTGTTGATGGTCTACCGCGATTTTGTGCTCACCGGGGGCAAGGACAAGGAATTTCTGCGCTACACCTGGCCGGCGATTCAGGAAGCGCTCGCCTATCTACTCAAATACGACAAAAACGGCGACGGCCTCCCCGAAAACGAAGGCTACCCCGATCAAACCTACGACACTTGGGTCGTCCGCGGAGAGAGCGCTTACTCGGGCAGTCTCTGGCTCGCGTCGTTGCGTTCTGCGGAAGAAATCGCCAAGCAACTCGGCGATTCCACTGCCACGAAGCAGTATCACGATCTCTTCGCCAAGGGACAGGCCAGCTATATCAAGAAACTCTGGAATGGAGAATACTTTCGCTACGACACCGAAAGCGAATACCGCGACGATATCCAGGCGGATCAGCTCGCCGGGCAATGGTACGCCAACATGACCGGCCTCGGCGATATCGTTCCCCGCGACATGCAGCTCAGTTCACTGAAAAAAATCTATGCTTTCAACGTCATGAAATTTGCCGACGGTTCCATGGGTGCGGTCAACGGCATTGCTCCTGATGGTTCCCTGGTAAAGACCAACGAGCAAGTGGAAGAAGTGTGGACCGGCACCACCTTTGCAGTCGCTGCGCTCATGCTCGGTGACGGGTTGAAGGACGAAGCCTATCGCACCGCTTGGGGCCTCTATCACACCAGCTACGAAACGAAGGGTTATTGGTTCCGCACTCCGGAAGCCTGGGACATTTCCGGAAATTATCGTGCCTCCATGTATATGCGCCCTGCTGCCATCTGGGCCATGGAGATGACCCGCCCTGCGGCCAAATAGCTCAGGCGAGAAGCCGCTTTTGCCGCAGTTTAGAATGTCTGGGCATGCATTACTTCCCATGAAACGTTCGTTTCAGTTTCCCGCCGAATAGCGCCTCGGGCGATGTATTGTTAGCTTGGAGTCCATGGAAGGGTCTTCGAATCGCCATGAAAAAGCTGCGCATTTTAGTTTCCTTGACGACGAACGACAATGACTACCAAATTGAGCAGGCGCAATCCGCGGAGCAGATGGCGCGCAAGCTCGGCGCGGAACTCCAGATCGTGTATGCGGACAACGACGCCATTACGCAGAGCACGCAGATCCTGAAAGCCATCCAAGCCGACGAAAACCAGCGGCCTAACGCCATTGTTTTTGAGCCCGTCGGCGGCACTGCTTTACCCCAGGTCGCCCGGGCGGCCGCAACCGCGGGCATTGGCTGGGCAGTGCTGAATCGCGATGCCAGTTACATCCCGGAACTGCGTAAGTCGACTTCCGCGCCCTTCTTCGGCGTGACTTCCGACCACCTTGAAATTGGCCGCATTCAAGGCCGCCAGTTTGCTGCGCTGCTGCCTCATGGCGGCTCGATCCTCTATATCCAGGGACCGGCGGAGAATTCCGCCGCCAAAGAACGCACCATTGGAATGCAGGAAGTTAAACCCGCGAACATTCACTGCATCTTGCTGAGAGCGCAATGGACGGAAGAAAGCGCCCAGCGTGCCGTGCGTTCCTGGTTGAAATTGAGCACGTCGCAAAAGGCAGCCATCGACCTGATCGGCGCACAAGACGATTCCATGGCCGTCGGTGGCCGGAGGGCCTTTGAAGAATTGCCGAACGAATCGGAACGGGAGCGCTGGCTGAAACTACCCTTTACCGGTTGCGACGGCTTGCCCAAGACTGGTGAGGCCTGGGTGCGCTCGGGGCTCTTGGCGGCGACTGTATTCGTTCCTCCCAACACCGGCCAAGCCATCGAGATGCTCGTCGATGCCATCCGGAACGGCAAAAAACCCCCGGAACGCGCTCTGACAGTGCCCGTTTCCATCCCCGCCCTGGAGCAGCTAAAGACACGCTGATCGATGTTGAATGCGCAATCTTGTTGGCCGGCTTCCTGCCCCTTAGGGTTGTAGTTTGAAATTCACCATGATCGTGGTGTCGATCTCGATCGGGTTGCCGTTGAGGAGCGTTGGCTGGTAACGCCATTGATTCACCGCTTCAACCGCGGCTCTCGCCAGATCGGGATCAATGTCGTGGTTCATCACGCGCAGCGACAACGGAGTTCCTTCCATACCAATCACCGCGTGGAGGATCACCGTACCCTGGATGCCGGCCGCCCTTGCTGATTCTGGGTAGACCGGGTGAATTAAGTTGGTGCGCTTTGCCGCCTCGATCTCACCGCCAACGCGGAGTCTAGCCGGCTTTCCGGAAGTTCCTGTTGGAGTCAAAGGCTTCACTGTTCCTTCCGGGACGACGTCCACCTCGTCGGTGATGGCCGCTATTGCCAGCGTGACAACTTGCGATTCGTCGCGGCCAGGTTGCAGTAGGAGTAGTGGCGCTCTGTATTCATCGAATCCGCGCTTCAGCACCTTCATCTCATATTCACCCGTCGGCAAGGACTTAAACGCAAAACCGCCGCTGCCATCTGACGTGGTCATCTCGACGGCCTTCGTTTTCTTTCCGGTCAAAACTACGGTCGCGTTGGACACGCCAGCCCCGCTTACGTCCTTGATAGTCCCTGAGAATTTCCCGGACACGTTTTGAGCGGGAAGGCGAAGCACGGCAAGCGGGAGCAACAGGGCGGTCGCCAGAAGCGCCGTCACAAACCTCGATTGCAAAGACAAACCACGACGATTGACCGACGGTGTAAGCATGGCAACAAATCTCCTTTCAAGATTTGACGGACGTGCAATCCCAAGCGCGGGGGACCAGGCACTCCTTGAGTGCTGGAAATCTCGCGCCAGCTCGAGCAGTTGATTGGCATATTCAAACGGCAGGAATCCGGCATTCAACACGGAATCGTCACAGGCACATTCGCTCTCTTGGCGCAGGCGTTCCGCGGCCATCCAAACCAGCGGATGAAACCAGTAGAGAGCTCTGGCAAGCTCGGCACAGACCTGAGATAACCAGTCACGCCGGCCAATGTGTGCCAATTCATGTGCAAGGACGACGCGACGCCGGACCTCGGACCATTCGGCTGCAGTGGATGGAAGTAGGATCAAGGGACGGAGAATTCCCCAGGTGAGCGGCATCGCCGCGGGATTTTCGCATTGCAGCATCCGTACCTGCCGCGAAATGGCAAGAGAATTGGATAGCTCCGATAAACTGCACATCCAACTCACTTGCAGCAATGGCTTACTGTTCGCGGATCTCCGAGCAAGCCGCGCGAGGCCCACGCCAAGCCTCGTGGCAAAGAATAAAAACCCGCCTGCCCAGACCAAGAAAGCCAAACTCGCCCAACCGGTAAATGAACGGAGAATTACGATCGCATTTACGACCGTCGGCTCGACGGGCTGGGAGCCGGGACCAGCGCTGACGGCGTGCGAGAGACTCCAAAGGCCGGCGACATTCCCCAGCGCCTGGGAATGCCATGTAGGCAGCAGTATCGAGAGCAACGGAAGAATGAGCGAGCCGAAAATCCCCATCGCCCAAATGCGATGCCGAAATGCGGCGGATCGCTGGCGTGACGTGCTCACGGCGATCGCGGTGAAGGCCAGCAGGACCGTAGTTTTCAGAGTGCAGGCGATGAGGAAAGCAGATGAAATTTCGGAACTATCGCGCAGGCTCATCGTTAGGTCTCCTTCCGCTCTTTCGCGAGGAGGCGTGCCAACCGGTCCAGTTCTTCCCGGGAAATTCGCGAAATCTCGCCGCCGAGCAGCGCGGCGACCAGCTTTTCTGATGAGCCGTCGAAAAAAGTCTCGACCAGGTGGCGAAGAGCGGACCGCCGCGCCACGTCGCGCGGTACCGTTGGGACATAGACGTATCGCAGTCCATGCTCTTCATGTCGCACGTGCCCTTTTTCTTCAAGTACCCGGAGCTGCGCGCGGACGGTGGAATAACTGGGCTGGCCGGTGACTTGAGCGAGCACCTCGGAGACCGTGGCGCGCTCGAGTTTGTAGAGAACATCCATGATTTGGCGCTCGCGGCGCGTGAGAGTATGTGGTTTCGGTTTTGTCGTCATCCCCATGCTACGTCCCTAGCATATCTGCTAGAAAAATAGCATATAGGTTTTTTCCGTGTCAAGCCGATTCTTCGCCGCCGGCTGGACCTTCATGCCATGGTCGTCACGGAATGGTCGCCGATACCCCTTTGTAAAATCCCGATACTTCCCGTTCGCCTGGGCTAAGCCGCTGGTAGGCTCCAGAAAAACGATTTTCTCTGCTTCTTTGTCCGGCAGACTGACGTATAATGCGGCGGTTTGGTGCTGGCTATTCTTTTGCTGCGTTTACGAGGAGACGCGCATGACGATGCAATCCAGGAACTCCGGGATCGGACGGAGGGAGTTTCTTGCTGCCACGAGCGGCCTGCTGGCGGCCGCAGTTCCCGGGAGTGAAATGATTGCTCATGCCGCCGAACTCGAGGCTCCACTTTCCAACGCGGCCTTAGCTGCGCCTGCAGGCAACTTGCGCAAGATTCCCATCGGCGTTTTCGATCCCGTCTACGATCATCTCTCGCTCGACGCCATGTTGGACAAGGTCACGGCCCTAGGCTTGGAAGCCATGGAGATTGGCACGGGAGGCTACCCAAACAATAAGCACTGCCCGCTGGACGAGCTCATCGCCGACCGTGCGAAGGCAAAAGCCTGGCTGAAGAAATTTGAAGACCGCGGCATTCGCGTCGCCACTCTCAGTTGCCATGGCAATCCCGTTCATCCTGACGCCAAGCATGCGCAGAAAGACAAAGATACGTTCCAAAAGACCGTCCTCCTCGCCGAAATGCTGGAAGTAAAAGTGATCGTCGGCTTTTCCGGCTGTCCAGGCGGCACTCCGCAGGATACGCAGCCCAACTGGATCACTTACCGCTGGCCTCCCGAATACGCGCAGATGCAGGACTGGCAGTGGAAAGAAAGGCTCATTCCGTACTGGAAAGAGGCGGCAAAATACGCGCGAGAGCATGGTGTTAAGCGCCTTGCCTTGGAGATGCATCCCAACTTCGCTGTCTACAATCCCCGCACCCTTATGAAGCTCCGGGAAGCAGTCGGCGAAGAGATTGGCGCCAACAACGACCTAAGCCACCTCTTCTGGCAAGGCTGCGATCCCGTCGAAGTGATCCACTTTCTCGGCAAACAGGGCGCCATTTTTCACGCACACATGAAGGACACCGTTTTCTTCCCTGAAAACGTCAATAAGTATGGCGTGCTGAACTTTGCCTTCGAGACCAATGAACTCGACTCGGCTTCGGAGACTTTCCGCGCCGTCGGTTACGGCCACGGCGCCAGCCTCTGGAAATCCATTGTGAAAGCGTACATGGACATCGGCTTCGAAGGCATTATGAGCATCGAAAACGAAGATCCTATTCTCGCGGGAGAGGTCGGAGTCGAGCGCGCCGTCTACGTTTTGAAAAACGTGCGAAAGGAACTTTTGGGCGAATGACCGGAGCAGCGGCGGGAGCTGAGCGTGCTCTGCGCGACCCGAAGAGAAATCATCCGCTAAATACAGTCAGGTCAGGGAGGAACTATGCAACGGCGTGAAGCGTTGAAAATGCTTTTGGCGGGAGGGAGTATGTCCGCCCTGCCCACCGACCTTTTTGCTTTTTTCCATGCGGCGTATCCCACGTCTGGCTACGCTCTGCGGACACTCAATCCGCACCAGAATGACACGGTTGTCGCGATGATCGATCAAATCATTCCGGAGACGGACACGCCAGGCGCCAAGGGCGCGCGCGTCAACGAATTCATCGACCTCATCCTCACCGAATGGGCGTTCGACGATGAACGAAAGGGTTTTCTTGATGGTCTCGCAGGAGTCGACAAACGCAGCAACGAACTCTTTGGCAAGAACTTCGCCGATGCTTCGCCCGCGCAGCAGTTCACCTTGCTCAGCGCCATGGACGATTCTCTCGCTCGCGGGCGCGTTCGACGCGGGCGCGCCAACAACACCGTTCCCGAAGAACGCGATAAACAGCTGAAAGGTGAATTCTTCAAAGTTTTTAAGAACATCACTGTCCACGGCTACTACACCTCCGAGATCGGCTTCAAGCAGGAATTGAAATTGGAAATCATTCCGGGCGCCCAGCATGGCTGCATGCCTATGCCCGAAGAGAAGAAAGCTTAGGGGAGATTTCAATGGCGACCAATACTTACGACGCGATCATTGTCGGCTCGGGCATCACGGGCGGCTGGGCGGCTAAAGAACTTACCGAAAAAGGCCTGAAAACTCTTATCCTCGAAGCGGGCCGAACGATCGTTCCAGAGAAAGACTACGTCGAGCACGTTCCCGTCTATGACCTCAAGTACCGCGGCTGGGACAATCGCACCGAACGTGAGGGCACGCAGCACATGCAGCGCGAATGCTTCTACGCCTGCGATGAATACTCCAATAAATTTTTTGTAAGTGACAAGGACAATCCTTACTCTTACGATCCCGGCAAAAAATTTACCTGGATTCGCGGCCGCCAGGTAGGCGGAAAATCCCTCACCTGGGGGCGTCAGAGCTATCGTTGGAGCGATCTCGACTTTGAAGCCAATATAAAGGACGGAGTCGCCGTCGATTGGCCCATTCGTTACGCGGACATCGCTCCCTGGTACGACTACGTGGAAGAATTCGCCGGCATCAGCGGCCAGGCCGAAGGCTTGCCGCAATTGCCCGACGGAAAATTTCTCCCGCCGATGGAAATGACCTGTGTCGAGCAGGATTTTCGCGACGCACTCGCCAAAAACTACGATGATCGCATCATGACCATCGGTCGCTCGGCCGTGCTCACGCGTGTTCATAAAGGACGCGCTCCCTGCCATTACTGCGGCGTTTGCCATCGCGGCTGCATCACCGGATCCTATTTCAGCAGCCTCAGCTCCACGCTTCCCGCAGCAGAGAAGACCGGGCGCTTCACCATTCGCCCCTACAGCGTCGTGCACAGCCTCATTTTCGATCCGCAAACCCGTCGCGTCAGCGGTGTTCGCGTCATCGATTCGCAAACCAAGGCCCCGCTCGAATTCAAGGCGCGCGTCTTTTTCCTTTGCGCATCCACACTCGAGTCGACGCGCATCCTCCTCAATTCCGCCACCCCCGAATTTCCCGACGGCCTTGCCAACTCCAGCGGCGAACTCGGCCACAACCTCATGGATCACCACATGGGCGCGGGAGCCGGCGGCGAAATGCCCGGCCACGAAGACAAAGTCCCGTTCGGCAATCGTCCCAATGGCATCTACATCCCGCGTTTCCGCAACGTGAAAACCAAACAAAAAGAATTTATCCGAGGCTACGGTTACCAGGGTGGCGGAAGCCGCGACGGCTGGAGCGCCAACTCCGCCAAAGCTGGCATCGGCGTGGATTTCAAGAACTCCATCAAGATGCCCGGCCCGTGGCGCATTGGTTTTGGCGGCTTCGGCGAGTGCCTGCCCTACCACAGCAATTACGTCGAAATCGATAAAGAGAAGGTCGATGCTTGGGGCATCCCCACGTTGAAGATTCACTGCCAGTGGAACGACAACGAGAAAGCCATGTCGAAAGATATTGCCGTTCAGGCCGCGGAAATGCTCGCCGCTGCCGGCGCGAAGGACATTTATGTGTACCAGGACATGTCTCCTCCCGGCCTCGGCATTCACGAAATGGGCACCGCGCGCATGGGCCGCGATCCCAAGACCTCCGTCCTAAACGAGCACAACCAGGCTCACGACGCGAAGAATCTTTTCATGCCCGATGGCGCCTGCATGACTTCCGCTGCGTGTGTGAATCCGTCGCTAACGTACATGGCGCTCACCGCCCGCGCCTGCGACTTTGCCGTTTCCGAAATCAAGAAGAATAATCTCTGAACCTGGTTGTCGCGAAAAGAGAAGCCTGGGGAAAATAGATCGAGTAAATTTTCTTTCTCTTGCTGAGAACTAACAACTGAGAACTGATAACATTCGCTACACGGAGATACATCTGCGATGGCCCAAGTGATCCGCTCTCCAAAGCAGTACGACGTCTGCATCATCGGCTCCGGTGCCGGCGGAGGCATGGCCGCCAAGATTCTCACCGAAGGCGGCCTGAACTGTGTGCTGCTCGAAGCCGGCCCTAACGTAAATCCCGAAAAAGATTTCAAGATGTTGATGTGGCCGTACGAAGCGCCGCACCGCGGCGCTGGCGTCGGCGGCAAAGCGAGCGAAAATTTTGGCGAGTTTCTCGCTCCGAACGGCGCTTGGAAAATTGAAGGCGAGCCGTATACTTCCGCTCCCGGTTCGGATTTCCAGTGGTTCCGTTCGCGCATCGTTGGTGGCCGCACCAACCACTGGGGCCGCATCGCGCTCCGCTTCGCTCCCATCGATTTCAAGTCCGCCACGCGCGACGGCCTCGGCGACGACTGGCCGATCACCTACGAAGATCTCGCGCCCTACTACGACAAAGTGGAAGGCTACATCGGCGTCTTCGGCACGAAAGAAAATGTCTCCAGCGCTCCCGACGGCGTCTTCTTGCCCCCTCCCAAGCCGCGCTGTACCGAATTGATGGTCAAGAAAGCCTGCGACAAGCTCAACATCATCTGCATTCCTTCGCGCCTCGCCGTCATCACGCGTTCGCTCAACGGCCGCCTGCCTTGCCACTACTGCGGCCAGTGCGGCCGCGGCTGCATCACTGCCTCGAATTTCAGCTCCAGCCAGGTTCTGCTTCCTCCAGCGTTGAAAACCGGCAAGCTGACCATGATCACCGGTGCGATGGCCCGCGAAATCCTCGTCAACAAAGAAGGCAAAGCCGAAGGCGTCTCCTACGTCGATAAAGCCACGCGCACCGACAAGCGTGTCTACGCCCGCGCCATTGTAGTAGCCGCCAGCGCCTGCGAATCCGCGCGCCTCCTGCTGAACTCCAAATCTCCTGCCTATCCAGCCGGCATCGCCAACTCTTCCGGGACGGTCGGCAGATATCTCACCGACTCCGTGGGTAGCAGTGGATCGGGCTACTTCCCGCAACTTGCGAAAATGCCACCGCACAATCACGATGGCGTCGGCGGCATGCACATGTATATGCCGTGGTGGAAGTTTGACCGTAAGAATGATTTTCCCCGCGGCTACCACATTGAATTCGGCGGCGGGCGCGAGATGCCCGGCGTCGGCGAGTTCCACGGGCTTTGCCACGAAGAAGAAGGCTACGGCGCCAAATTGAAGCAGCGCGCTCGCGAAGTGTACGGCACGCACATCGGCTTCGCCGGCCGCGGCGAAATGCTTCCCAACCCAGACACCTATTGCGAGATCGATGCCGACGTCGTCGATCAATGGGGCATTCCCGCGCTGCGCTTCCATTTCAAATGGTCCGATTACGAACTGCTCCAGGCCAAGGACATGCAGGAAACATTCCGCGCCATCGTCGAGACCATGGGCGGCGAGTACCGCACCCGTACCTCCATCCACGGCAAGTATCCCTTCGGCATCGAGGAAGGCGGCAAAATCATCCACGAAGTCGGCACCGCCCGCATGGGCGCCGACCCGAAATCTTCTGTCCTCAACGGCTTCTGCCAAGCCCACGACGTAAAAAATCTCTTCGTCACCGACGGCGCCCCGCTAGTCACCAACCCCGACAAAAATCCGACCCTCACCATCATGGCCCTGGCTTGGCGCGCCTCCGACTACCTGCTGGACGAAGCCAAGAAAGGCAACCTCTAACATGCCCCTCCGTTCCAAGCCTGTTTGTAGGGGCGCAGCATGCTGCGCCCCATCTAGGCAAGATTGCTCAATCCAAGGATGCGCCGGTTTAGCGATGCTCGCTAAACGTTCTCTCTTCTTCTCTGCGCTCTCTGTGAACTCTGTGCCGTCTGCGTTAAATCTTTTCTCCCTCTTGAGCGAGGCCCGCCCATGAACGACTCCATCACCCGCCGCGACATCCTCCGCACTCTCGCCTTCGGCGCCGCCGCTGGCTCCGTCCTGCAAATTATTCCCGCCGAAGCCGCCGAATACGTTCACCAAATGGTCCACAAGGAAAAATCCTCCGCCCCCGCTGGCGCCTACACCCCAAAATACTTCTCCCCCGCTCAATATGCCGCAATCCTCTTCCTCTGCGACACCATCATCCCCAAAGACGAAAAGTCCGGCGGAGCCATCGAAGCCGGCGCCCCCGAATTCATCGATCTCCTCACCAGCGAAAACCCCGACTATCAACTGAAGCTAGGCGGAGGCCTCTACTGGCTCGATGCCGCCTGCACCGACCGCTACAACCACCTCTTCACGGAATGTACGCCCGACCAAAAGAAAGAAATCCTCGACCTGATCGCCTACCGCAAGAACGCCAAAAAAGACCCTTCCCTCAGCCACGGCGTAGCCTTCTTCGCCTTCCTCCGCAATCTCACCTGCGACGGCTTCTACACCAGCAAAATCGGCATCGCCGACCTCCAATACATCGGCAACACCGCCCTCCGCGAATTCCCCGGTTGCCCCTCGTCGCCGGAATAACAATCAAGAGGCATATCTGGACAAGCTGCCACTCAAGATTTGATTTGGCTGGACGCCGCATCCCAGGTGACGGCGCTGCTCCTGAAAGTGGATTCGTTGACCATGTGGCAAGCCAGCGCGGCGTTGTGGCCGAAAACGGCGTCTTCCGTGAGCGGCTTGCGCGATTTGACACTGGAGAAATAGGTCCAGAGGTGGGGACGTTCGTCGTCCCAGGAATCGCCACGCCACGAATAAGTCTGCGAAAGTGGCTCCTTACCCGGAGCGGCGTCGTGATCCTTGTGCCATTGCTTGAGGTACGCGTCTCGCATGGCTTGCGGATAGCCACTGGTGTAGTAGCTGGGCCCTGAATCTTCGCCGGATTGCGGATAGTGATTAATGGTGAATTCCGTGACTTCCAAAATTCCATGCGAGCCCTGGAAGCGGTAGACTTCCGGCGTTTCACAGCCCAGATTGAGGCGCAAGTAGACGGGGGCGCCCCCGGCTGACGGGTATTCATAAAGCGCAGCCTGGACGTCCGGCATATTGCGTTCATCGGGGAAACGAATAATGGCGCCGAGCGCCATGACGCGCTTGGGGGGTTCGTTCCAGCCGAGCATGTAGTTCATGCCGGAGACGAGATGCACAAGCAAGTCGCCGGCGACTCCCGTGCCGTATTCCTTCCAGCAGCGCCAACGCGCGAACCACTTGGGCGACATGTCGGGGTCCCAAGGCCGAGTGGTCGCGCCGCTTTGCCAGGTGTCCCAATCGAAGTTTTTTAGCGAAAGATCGGGAGGCGGAGGATAGACCCACGCGCCAGTCGGATCGTTGCGGCCGAGCGAGCCTTCGACGAGAGTCAGTTTGCCGATGGCGCCGGCAGCAATCATTTCCTTGGCTTTGGCGCAGATGACGGAGCTGACGCGCTGCGAGCCGACTTGGACGATGCGGCCGGATTTTTGCTGCGCCGCGACCATGGCCACGCCTTCGGCGCCAGTGTGCGACATGGGTTTCTCAATGTAGATGTCTTTTCCGGCCGAGGTGGCGTCCACAACGACGCGCTTGTGCCAGTGGTCGGGCACGGCAGCGACGATGCAGTCGATGTCCTTTCTATCGAGAAGTTCCTGGTATTTCCGCGTTACGAAAAGATCTTTATTGCCGGTGAGCTCCTTGGCGAGCGTGTGGCGGCCATCATAAAGATCGGCCGCGCCCCCGCACTGGACGCCGGGAAGCGTAAGAGCGTCGTGAAGCAAACCGGACCCTTGCATGCCGATGCCGATGATGCCGAATCGAACAGTGTCGCTTGGCGGAACGTAGGACATGGCGGGAATGGGATTGGGGTCCGTGAGTAGTTTTGGAGCGACGGTTGCCGCGCCGGCGATTCCAGCGGAGCGTTTGAGGAATTGGCGGCGAGAAAGATCTCTTTTCATGTTGCTCTCCTCAGGCGAAAGTCACAGAAAAAACCTCAGGCCTGAAGGCCTGAGCTACAGCATCGAAAGTTTACTTGAGCGACTGGACGCTGACTTCCTTGAAAAAGACGATGTCGTTGTCGCTGTGATTCTGGAGGCCGATGTAGCCCTCGTTAGGGCGAAGGCCGCGCTGCGGCTCAAAGTCGAATTTGCGTTCGGGAACCGGCTGGCCTTCGGTGTAGTCGGTGACGGTCACATCATTGAGAACCACGATAGTGCGTGGACCGTCGAGAGTGATCACCATAGTGTTCCACTCGGGGCCGGGCTTGCCGGGTTTGGCCATCGGCTTTGTCAGCGAATAAAGCGCCGCAGTGATGTGATATTCGTCTTCATTAGATGTTTCAGGATGATTGTCAATCTGGACTTCGTAGCCGTAGTGGACGGGCATCCATTCTTCGCGCGGCTCGATGGGGATGCGAATGAACACCCCGGAATTATCGTTGAAGTCGCGCATCTTGTAGACCACCCGGATGCGGCAGTTGCCCATCTTTCCGCCGGTCCAGTAGAGCAGGCCCATGCCGCCATGCGTTCGAATGAGGCCGTCTTCGACGGTCATGTTGCCGGGGCCGACGTGCTTCCAGCCGGTGAGATCCTTGCCGTTGAACAGCGGTTTCCAGGCCGGAGTTTGCGGCTGAGCGGCGGCGATGGCGAACAGAGTTGAGAAGGCGGCAAGCAGAAGAGTCGTGAACCACTTGCGCGAGTTCATGGCGTGTTGCTCCTCGGGGAAATCAAGCCAAGCTGGGGCGCAGCGGTGCTGCGCCCCTACAAAGGGAAATCAAAATTGGAGTTTGCTCAGGTAGTCGTAGCTGATCTTGATATCGTCGAAGGCTGATTTTGGCTCATCGTTCTCGACGAAATAGTGCTTGATGCCGGCTTGTTTGGAGTGGGAGAAGATTTTCTTCCAATCGATCGCTCCCTGGCCGACATCGGCAAGATGGCCCTTGAAATTCACGGACGGGCCGGTGGCGCCGCTAAAGCTGCTGGTGGAATTGGGGTCGTTGACATAGTCCTTAACGTGAACAAGGGGGAAGCGGCCGGGGTATTTCGCAAAATAAGCGAGCGGGTCTTTTCCGGCGACGTTGATCCAACAGAGATCCATTTCCATGGCGACATTCTTGGGGTCCAGCTCGGTGAGCAAGTAGTCATAGGCCATCTTGCCCCCGATGGCAGGATAGGCTTCGAATTCGAAGGAATGGTTGTGGTAGGCAAACTGGATGCCGGCTTTTTGGGCGGCTTCGCCGGCTTTGTTGAAGAGCGCGACGGCCTTTTGCCAGCCGTCGGGAGCGGTGCGCTGGGAAACGTCGATCCACGGACAGACAACGTAGCTGTGGCCGACAATGTGCGCGGCTTCGAGAGTTTCCGGCCACTTTTTTTCGACAACGTCGTAGCCCACGTGGCACGAAGGCGAAGCCAGGCCATTCTTGTCGAGGATCGCGCGAACGTCCTTCGGAGAATGATCGAAGTATCCCGCGAATTCGACTTCCTTGTACCCGGTGGCGGCGACTTTGGCGATGGTGCCTTCGAAGTCGGTTTTCATGGCGGCGCGCACGGTGTAGAGCTGGATGCCGACGCGGTCAATGTGATGTGCGGAGTCCGCAGCCCAAGAAGGCTTGGCGGCGGTTGCGAGAGTTGCTGCGATAGAAGTGCCGATAAATGTGCGTCGATTCATGGGCCGCATTTTACTCCTTCTGGGAGGGAAGAGAACAGGGTTTGGTGAAAAAAAGAAGGGCGGTCCGAACTGCGGCGGACCGCCCTCCCGGGGTCAGAGGCTAGAAATAGAACCGCAGGCCGAACTGCATGCGGCGCGGATCGTGCGTTGCATTCAGATGCAGGAAGGTGGTGGAGCCCGGTGTAAAAGTTGAGCTAATGCCGCTGTATTCGGTGTGGTTGAAGATGTTGAATGTCTCCCAGCGGAATTCGAAGCCGGCCTTCTCGCGAATCGCGAAATTCTTGAAGAGGCCGAAGTCGAAATTGACATGGCGGGGCAAATTTAGGGCGTTGCGTCCGAGAGTGCCAAAGGTGAGCCCTCGGGGAGCCGCAAATGCTGCTGGGTTGAAGGCTAGCGGACCACGGCTCGAGCTTGGGGCCGTGGCCGCACCAGGGTTACCCACCAAATCGGGACGAGCGTTGCCGCCGTTATTTGCGGCGCCGTTCCCTACGCCAGCATTATCGGTGTTTGTGTATATATTAAACGGTATGCCAGTCTGGAGCACAGTGATGCCCGAAACCTGCCAGCCGCCCAGGATGTTGTGGGCCATGCCCGCGCCCTTAAAGAGCGGTATGGAATAAACATAGCTGAATTCCGCGTTATGGCGCACATCGAAATTGGAACTGGCTCGGTTACCGGCAAGGTTGTAAGCGTTGAGGAACGCGTTGTCGCCCCGGTCAGAAGAGTCGTCAATCGAGTGGCTGTAAGTGTAGGCGACGCTCAACGTTAGATCACCGACGGTGCGCTTGGCCCCGAATTGGAAGGAATGGAAGCTGGAATCCGCAGCGTCCCGTAGTGTGTTGATATTACCGTAACCCGGAAACTTGGTGCGCAGCGCATCCACTGAGCCGTTTCCGCAGAAAGCGTTGAGGTTCACAAGCGCCTGCCCGGTTACTGGCACACCGCTGGGGGTTGTTAGAGTAGTGCAGTCATTGGCCCCGATTGCTTCACCGGCTTTGTATGGATTGGCGGAAGCAGACACAGGGACAATCTGGTTGGCATTGTTAAGCAGCGTCAAATGCGTGCCTTTGCTTCCAACGTAGGCGAGAGACACGACGATGTGGGAAACAAGCTCCTTCTGAACGTTTAAGTTCCACTGCTGCATGTAAGGCCAAACGGCCTTGTTCGGTACGGAAGTCGGCGCGAGAGGGAAGAGCAGACCGCCGCCTGCGCCGATATTGCCGTAGCCAACGATGTCGTTTTGCGAGGACGTGAGCACTAGAGGCGCCGAACCTTCGAGAGACTCCGTGTTGCCTTCATTGCCGTTGGTATGTTCGTAGAAGATGCCGTAGCCCCCACGAATGGCCATTTTGCCGTCGCCCTTGGGGTCGAAGGCAAAGCCGATGCGTGGAGCGGGATTGAAGAGGTGTCCTTTCAAACAGCCTGCGTTAGAAGCTGAACCGACGGTGGAGTTCGGAAACTCGGCGAGAGTGCTTGCAGGAATGGCGGAAGTGCCGCCTTTTCCTCCGCATTGAACGATGCCATCGAAGGGATTGCCGGCACCAGCAATCAGCACCCCGCTATTAGGGTCAACCGCCGGCGCGTTGGAGGCCACATAGGCGCTAGGATCAAAGTTGAATGCTTGCTTGTAGCGCTCGCGGTAGGTCCCAAAGAGGCTGACACGCAACCCAAGATTCAGGGTGAGACGTTTCGTTACGCGCCAGTCGTCCTGGAAGTAGGGTTCGACGATTTTGTAGCGATTGTAGTACTGCGTCGCAGCGCTAGTCTGCTGGTATTTGTGAATATTGCCAAGCAAAAGATCAGCGAAAGCGTTGCCAGTGCTGATGGATGCGCTAGATTGATAAGTCAGGATGCCTTGAATGTAGGGGGAGTTACCCTCGTTCTTTTGGGCAAAGGCAACATAAGCGCCAAACTGGAGAGTATGCTTGCCGAGAATCTTGGTCATATTATCGCGGTAAGTGTAGGTGGGATTGGCATTTTTCCACGGGAAATAGCCGGTATCAGATGTAAACCCGCCGCCATAAGCATTATTGGTTCCAAGAGAAATGGCAGGGAGCTTCCCACCGAACCCATTGTTGAAAAGTGAACCCATAGCAAAGCCGGACGGGAGCCCCACCGGCCCAACTGCCGTCAGGAAAATATGGTCGCCGGTGTAGCTGGCCACGAACTCGTTGAGAAGCGTCGGCGTAATATTGGCGTTCATGCGCGCTAAAAAGGCGGTCCCAGGACCCACAAAGTTGGTGGTGACGTTCTGGAAACTGCTTCCATTGCCCCAGAGCGGATTCGGCGTCACCGTTTGCCAGGAATCGTGAATGTAACGGAAGGTCAAACGGTATTTATCCGAGAGGTTATGATCCACACGGATTAGCTGCTCTCGCCAGGTGGTGGGGCTTGAAATTGTTTCCTGAACGGCTGGGATCGGAGTGTTGTCAGGAAACAAGTTATTGGTGGTGTTGGCGTGCGGAATGATTGCCAAGAGCGCAGTGCCAACGGCTGTCGGAGTAACGACATGCGGGCCAGCCGGGCAGTCGGCGGGGGCGTGGGTGCAGAGGGCTGTGAAATCACCGCCGCGCTCAGCATCGGAGGGAACGTTTTGAAGGATCGTAGTCGAAACCTTTTCCTTGCGCCATTCCTGGGAAAAGAAGAAGAACGTTTTTTTCTTGTCCTCATTGTAAAAATGAGGGATGTAAACCGGGCCGCCGATGGTATATCCGTAATCGTTCTTCTTGTATGGCGCCTTCTTTTGGGAGGGCGTTGCGCCCTCTGCCCAGGATTTTGCCTTGAAGAATTCATTGCGATTGTATTCGAAAGCACTGCCGTGGAAGGAACTGCCACCCGACTTCGTTTCGACTTCTACCGTGCCGGAGCCGTTGCGGCCGTACTGTGCCCCGTAACTGGAGGTGAGAACTTTGAATTCCGCGATGGCTTCTGGATTGGGGTAGACGTTCAGGGTGGCATTGGAGCCGTTATCCATGTTGTCGCCACCGTCGAGCTCCCAATTGTTGTACTCGCTGCGGCCGCCGTTAATACTGAAAGAGACGTTGCCGTAAATACCTACCACGCCGTCATCCGTGCCCGTGTTCGCAAATTGCTGGCTGACCACGCCAGGACTAAGGTTGACGAGCTGGGTGAAGTTGCGACCGTTCAGCTCGAGTTCGGCAATCTGGGTGCCAGTAATCGTCGAGCTGATTTCCGAGGATTCCGTTGAAACCTGGGCGATGGTATCGCCGGTTACAACGATCTCCGAACTGACGGCTCCGACGGTCATCTGGACGTCAATACGGCGCTTCTCAGCCACGTCCAGCACTACTCTCTGAGCGGTGTATTTCTGGAATCCGGTTGCGCTCACAACGATATCGTAGGTGCCGCCTTGCAGGCCGGCGACGGTGTATGCTCCATCACCATTGGTTGTGGTGTTGCGGTTCAAACCGCCAGTGCCCGTAATCGTAACGGACGCTCCGACGACAGCCGCGCCGGATTTGTCCGTCACGGTGCCGCTGAGGTAGCCGGTATCCTGCGCGCGGGAAGCCAGCGGCAGGGCCAGCGCGAGGATCAGCACGCCGAGCCATAGCCACGCGACTCCCGAAGTATTCCTGCGAAGACTGGAAAGGATAGAGTTTTCCTTCACGTTAAGACCTCCAAGAAGATTCGAATTTGGGGAGACGATGGAAGGCAAGGGCTCAGCGCAAAGGGCTAAAGCAGCTACCCCTGAAGTCACCTTGCGCAGAAAGCTCCCTGCTTGGATACAGCCTCCACCACTCGACGACCGCAGGCACCGAACTGAAACTGTCTATTAAAACGAGTTAATATTGCATTTAAAGGCGGATGTCAAGCGGGAATTTTTCGTTGAAGTGAGATAATGCACGCAGGGCGGGTGGAAGGGGCCGGCGGGCAGCGTTTTTTTTGCCAAGTGTCCCCAAGAGGCTTCTTGAATTCTCTTTCGGACTGCCGGACACTGAATGCCGATGCGCGCGCGATTCTTGAGCCCCTCGACGCTGGCCTACCTGCTGACGGCGAGCTTCCTTTTGATCGCAATTACATCCCCTTTTGCAAGGCCTACGGCGGAGGCGGACACAGAGCGACAGTCTGCTAACTCGCCAGCCGTTTCGAAATTGCGGATCGATCCCCAGGAATGGTTCGCGAAAGGGCAGGCGGCGCTCCAGGCCGGAGACCTCGACGCAGCGGAGGCGGCGTTTCGAAAGGTGCTCGTTGCCGATCCGCAGGCTGGCTCGGCCTATGCCAATCTCGGCGTGATCGCCATGCGCCGCAAGGATTGGGATCGTGCGATCACGCTTCTGCGCAGGGCCGAGAAGCTCGAGCCGAAGATGGCGGGAATCCGGCTGAATATTGGAATCGTGGAGTACCGCCGGGGCAACTATGCGGCGGCGATCGCGCCGCTCTCGTCCGTCCTGCGCGACCAGCCGGACTCCCAACAGGCGCGGTACCTTTTAGGACTTTGCCAGGTCTTTACGAAAAAATTCGCGGAAGCCGTCACGGTGCTGGAACCTCTGTGGTCGGAAAAGTCCAATGATGTCTTATATCTCTACCTCTACGATATCGCCGCGGTGGAATCCGGACAAAAGGAGCTCGACGAGAAAATTCTTAGCCGCATGGCGGCGGTTGGCGGCGGCACGCCGGAATTTCACCTCATCATGGGCAAGGCATTTTTGAACCGCTTTGAGGTCGCGGAAGGCAAGGCGGAACTGGAACTCGCTGCAGCGGGGAATCCCGATCTTCCTTACCTGCACCTCAATCTGGGCATTACCTATATGCGATTGGGCGATAACGAGCGCGCTGAAGCAGAGTTTCGCCGCGATATCGCGCTGGAGCCGGATCTCGCGGACAACTACGAGCAACTTGGCGTGCTCTATTCGCGCATGCAAAGGGACGAGGATGCCGAGAATTCATTTCGCGAAGCGCTGAAGCGCGATGCCAAGAGCGCCGGATCATATCTTGGACTCGCAAAGCTTTATCAGAAGCAGAACAAGCCGGAACCAGGCTTGAAAATGATTGATGCGGCGCTGCGTCTCTCGCCAGATATTCATGGCGGGCATTTCCTGCGAGGCCGAATCCTGACGCAACTGGGCCGGAGAGACGAAGCGCGCGTGGAGTTCGCAGCGGCACAAAAAGGAATGCAAGGGAAATTGGATAAGGAACGCGAGTCGCAGGACGATGATCGCGTGCCGAATCCCGAGTTGGCTCGCCAGCCGCAGCCTTGAAGCGCGGCAGCGTCGAGGAACTCAGGGCGGTGGAGCTTGCCACGGGCCGCGAGACTGCTCGATGGATTCTGCGATGGCCAGGACCAATTCGTCTTCGAACGGCCGGCCGATGACTTGCACACCAATGGGAAGTCCCTCTTTCGAATGACCGATCGGCACGGAAGCGCCGGGAAATCCAGTCAGGTTCAGCCATTGGGAAAATCGCATGGTGTCGCGGTATCCCGTGCCGGGGAGATAATTTCCCTCCCCGTGACGAAACGCCGGGCCGGTGGAAACCGGCGAAAGCAGAATCGGCGTGTCCTGCATTTGGCGCAGAATGTCGGCGCGGAGAAGATCTCTGTCCGCGCACGCCTTCATGAATTGATCGAGGGGAATTGGATTTCCCGAAGTCGCGTAGGCGAGATATTCGCGCAGCATCGGGCTGATTTGATCTTCGTGCCCGGCGATGCTGCGCTGAAACAGGTTGCCGATCACTGGGCCGAAGAAAAACCACCACAATTCAAGCGCGCGATCGAGGCCGTTCAGCAGAAATGGTTCGATGATGAAGCCGCGGTCGCTGAGTAATTTTGCCGCTCGTTCGACGGCGGCACGCGATTCCGGAGTTGCCGCGCCCAGCGCGTCGCTCTCCAGAATTCCTACGCGCAAGCCGCGCAACTCAGAATCCCGATGCGTGCGTACGGGAACTGGGGCGGAGAGCGCATCGCCCGCGTCCGGCCCGGCCATCACTTCGAAGAGCAGGCGCACGTCTGCAATGGTGCGCGCCATGGGGCCGACAACGCCGATCCAGGAAAAAGCACCGACGCCTGGGGGGAAATGTCCGGTCGCGGGAATGCGGCCGGGCGTGGGCTTAAGTCCGCAAATTCCGCAAAAATGCGCGGGCACGCGGATCGAGCCGCCACCGTCGCTTCCAACTCCGCCGGCCGAACAGCCCGAGGCAATTGCCGCTGCTTCGCCTCCACTTGAGCCGCCTGCGGAATAGGCAAAGTTCCACGGATTGCTGGTTTTTCCATGCGTGAGGTTGTTGGTCTCATAAGCCATTAGGAATTCGGGAGTGTTGGTATTTCCGAGGAGGATCGCGCCCGCGGCTTTCAATCTGGAAATGAGCGGTGCGTCTTCTTTCGAAATGTAATCCTTGCGGAGGAGCGAGCCGGCGGGGCAGGGCCAACCGGCCACATCGATGCAGCTCTTGATGCTGAGCGGCACGCCGTGAAGAGGTCCCGGTTGCGCGCCGCTCGTGACAACGTTTTCCGCCGTGCGTGCTTGCTCGCGGGCTCCTTCGGCGTTTAGATAGACAAATGTATTCAGTTTCGACTGAAGCGCCTCGATGCGCTTGAGATGGAGTTCGAGGATCTCGATCGGAGAGACATTCTTCGAGCGAATCTCCCGCGAGATTTGGGCGATCGTATGGTAGGGAAAGGAATCCATGGCCTGATGCGCGAGAGTAAGCGCGCTCGCGGTCAAGGTCAAGCAACCGCGACTGAGCGCAAATCGGCGTGCATAATAACGGTTGACGATGCGCAGGGCAGCCCGGAGAATTCTAAATGCGCCCGGATGGTTCTTACGCGGGATTCGGGCATTCCGCGCGGACAGGGAAAAATATTTTCATGGGTTCAACTCATCGGCGTTCATTACGTGTGATTCTTGCTTGTACGCTATTGATCTGCTTCGCCGCCGTATTGTTGCGTTCCAGCGCGCCGTCCGCGCAGGAGAAAGCCGCGCCCGAAAAAAACCCCGAGAAGTCAGGTGCGGGAATGGCGGAAGCCTATCGTTTCAATACGTTGGGCGTCGCGTACATGAACCAGCAACGACCTGCAGACGCGCAAAAGTATTTCGAACAAGCGCTCGGAGCCGATGCGAAATTTGCGGTGGCCCGGCTGAATCTGGGCGTTTCCTTGCTCGCGCAGCAAAAGCTGGAGCTGGCGCGCGCGGCGCTCGAAACGGCAGCACAGCAGCTTCCGAAAGATGCTTTCGCCTGGTACAACCTCGGACTGGCCTACAAGGATCTCGGCGAGCCGGAAAAAGGCATCACCGCGTTTCAACATGTCACGGAAATCGCCCCCAACGAAGCGGACGCCTATTATTTTGCGGGCTTCTTGAACGCGCAGATCCAGAAATATGACGAAGCCATCGCGTCATTTCAGAGAGGGCTGGCGCTGAATGCATTTCATGCTTCGGCGGAATTCGGATTGGCGCGCGCGTTGCAGCGCAAAGGCGATGCTGCAGGGGCGCGCGAACACCTGGCGCGCTTCCAGAAAATCACCACGGAGCATCTTGGAGCGCCGTTCGGCGCTGGCTACGGAGACCAAGGCCGTTACTCGCTGGCGGAGTTGCCGCTGAGCGCCGTTGCCGATGCGCCGGCGCCGATTCCGGTACGATTTGTTGCGCAGCCAAACGCGTTCGTTTCGAAAGGCGCCACCGCAAAACTCGGCGAAATTGGCCCGAGTACGGGCGCGTGTTTTTTTGACTATGACGGCGATGGCAAGCCCGATCTTTTTCTGGTGAGCGGCGCAGCCAATGGCGCAAGCCGTTTGCTGCACAATCTCGGCAACGGCCGATTCGAAGATGTGGCGCAGGCCGCGGGAATCCAGTTGACCGGGAGCGGCTTTGGATGCGCGGCAGGCGATTTCGACAATGACGGCAAGACCGATCTGGCCGTTTGTCTGAGCGATGGAGTGAAACTTTTCCATAACAAAGGAGACGGCAAGTTTGAGGACGTGACGCAAGCAGTAGGCATCCGCCGGGAAAAAGGCTGCGTCGGCGCGACGTTCGTGGATTACGATCACGACGGCGATTTGGATTTGTACATCACCGCGGTGCCAGACGCTGGTTCGCCGGGGACGCCGCCGCACAATGTTTTGTGGCGCAACAATGGGAATAGCACGTTCACGGATGTGTCGGCGGAGACGGCGCTCGGATTTGCGGCCACAGGAGCCGGAGTTGTAACCACGGATTTCAACAATGACCGCGCGGTGGACTTCGTGATTGCTGGCGGAGCTGCGGGAGCTGCCATCTATCTGAATCCGCGCGAAGGGAAATTCACGGAGCTCAGCGGGATTGATTTTAGCAAAGAGAAATTACCGCCGGCCGTCGGCGTGGTGGCTTTCGATTTCGATAAAGATGGATGGATGGACCTGGCGTTCACGCATGCAGGCGCGCCGGGCATCAGCCTTTGGAGAAATGTTGAAGGCAAGCGGCTCGAGCGCGTTGCGCTTCCCGATTTAGGCTGGCAGCGCGGTTGGGGACTCGCGACGCTGGATTACGACAACGATGGCTGGCTCGATCTAGTCGCTGCGGGCGAATCGAGCGGCGGCGGAGAATTGCGATTGCTGAGAAATTTGGGAAGCAAGGGCTGGGCCGACGTTACAAAAGATGCGCACCTCGATGCTGTCAAGTTGAATCAGCCGCGGGCTATTGCGGTTGCGGACATCGAAGGAAAAGGAGCAGCGGATCTGATCGTGACGCAACTCGGTGGCTCGCCGCTGGTTCTGCGCAACGAGGGCGGCAATAAAAACAACTGGATGAGCATCGACCTCAAGGGGCTCAATGACAACAAGAACGCCATCGGAACAAAAGTCGAGCTTTTCGCGGGAACTCTCTATCAAAAGTGGGAAGTAGCCGGCGCGTCGGGCTACCTGGGGCAAAACGCCGCACCGATTCTTGCCGGGCTCGGTTTGGAGCACGGCGCTGAAGTCGTGCGGCTGCTCTGGCCGATGGGTGTACCGCAGGATGAAATCAATCTGGCCGCGAAGAAAGTACACAGCATTCTCGAACTCGATCGGCGCGGGAGTTCGTGCCCGGTTTTGTTTTCGTGGAATGGCCGCGAATATGAATTTATTGCGGACATGATTGGGCCCGGCGTGGTGGGCCACTGGGTCGCGCCGGGAGAGAGGGACGTTCCCGATCCGGATGAATATTTGAAAGTGCCGTCGCGCAGCGTGAAAGCCCGCAACGGGCTCCTGAGTTTCCGTTTCATGGAGCCGATGGAAGAAACAGTGTATTTGGATCAAGTGCGGCTGCTGGCGATCGATCATCCAGCCGCATATGAAGTTTTTCCGAATGAGCGATTTGTCAGCGCGCCGCCCTTCCCCGAATTTCGAGTAATCGCGAGCCGCGATGCGCATCCCCCGATTGGTGCGTGGGACGACCGAGGAAATGATGTGCTGCCATTGCTTTCTCAGCGCGACCGGAAGTACGTCACAAGTTTTGAAGAGTTGCCATTCGCGGGATTCGCCAAACTGCACTGGATTGAACTGGACTTGGGCGCGTGGGACCCGCAGGGGCCATTGCGATTGATCATCGACGGCTACACGGATTACTTCACGGCGACTTCGATGTACGCAGCGGATCAGGCGGGCATCAAAGTGATTCCGCCGTATGTCGAAGCACTCGATGTGCAAGGCAAGTGGGTACGCGTCGTGGAGGACATGGGGTTTCCGGCGGGACTCGAACGGACCATGGTTGCAGATTTGAGCGGCAAGCTTCCCGCAGGAACGCGGCGCATTCGCATTGTCAACAATTTGAAAATATACTGGGACGCGATTCGGATCGATCAGACTCCGGACATAAAAGAGATGCGCGTGGCGCAAGTAGCGCTTGCGAAGGCAGCGCTCGATTTTGTCGGCTACCCTCGCGAGACGCGTCTGAAGCCAGCAAGCGACACAATCTATTCGTATTCACATCGCAGCATGACTGGACCTTACGCTCACGCGGCGGGGAATTACACGCGCTACGGCGATGTGTTCGATTTGCTGCGTGCTTCTGATGATCGCTTCGTTGTTTTTGGCTCGGGCGAAGGGTTGAAGCTTGATTTTGATCCCAAGGAGCTTCCCGCGCTTCCGGGGGGATGGGTGCGCGATTATTTCTTCTACGCCGATGGCTTCGAGAAGGATATGGATTTCTACGCCGCGCACGCGTTTACGGTTGAGCCGCTGCCGCGGCATTCGGCGTTGCCGTACCCGTATCCCGAGGGAAAAGACTATCCCGCCGATGCGGAACATTTGGGGTACCAGTTGGAGTACAACACGCGGGCGCGTTCAGAGCGTCTGCCGCCGAGCTTGCGCTACCAGTATTCTTCACCACACTGAGCCGACACCGTCGGTCTCATAGTGGTCGCAGGCTTTCGTAACCAAGCGGGAGCAAAGAACCATTTCTAGTTAACAATAACCGGCTTGTTCCCCCTGTTTTTCATAAGTGTTGCATCTAAAGGACTTAGCATTCTTGTAAGTGGTTTAGAATCAACACTTGCGGACACTTCTATAAGTGTTGATTCTAAAGATAGTTAGAGGCGCCGTTTTTGCAGTTCTTGTAAGTGTTGATTCTAAATGACTTAGCGTCCGTCAACTCGCTTCGAAGAGAAGATGCGCTCTCGGATTGACTTTTGTTTTGAAATGAATGGATTGCGTCGGGTAGAGGCAGGAAAAGCGGCGGCAGGCCGTACACTACGAAATTCCACACTCTTACCTGGTGAGTATAGTAGCACATGCAGTAAGGGAGGTCAAGGGGCTGGCGGTTCCTTCGATGCGAGTGGGTATAATACCGGCATGGTCATACATACATTTGCGTTTCGGTGGAAGGCGGGGGTGCGCGAAGAGGAGAAGCTTCGGGCTATTGCTGCCATTCGAGGATTACAGGGGAAGATTCCCGGGTTGCTGGAGACTTGGGTGGGAGTCAACTTTTCACCGCGCTCGCAGGGGTACGAGCTTGGCGGGACGATGAGATTCGCGGACCGGGCGGCGCTGGAGGCTTACGGAGGGCACCCTGTTCATCAGGAACTTCTGCAATGGCTGATGCCGCTAATCGACCCCGTTGAGGTTGATTTTGAGGCGTGAAGGCCACTAGCCCTTCTGGGCTAGGAGTGAAGTGCGGACGGCTTCCAATTCTTTCTTCTTGGCTTCGTCGACGTCTGGAAAAGTGAGATCGAGCTCGCCGAGCGTTTCGATAATGGCGGAAGCGACAGCGAGGCGCGTAAACCACTTGTTGTCGGCGGGGATGACGTACCAAGGCGAGTGCTTTGTCGCGGTGTGCTGAATCATTTCCTCGTAGGCTTCCTGATAGTCCTTCCAAAAACCGCGCTCCTGGACGTCAGCCATGGAGAACTTCCAGTTTTTCTTCGAATCTTCGAGGCGTTCGAGGAATCTCTTCTTTTGCTCTTTTTTTGAAACGTTTAAGAAGAACTTGCGGACCACAACGCCGTTGCGCGCCAGGTAACGCTCGAAGGCGTTGATGTCCTCGTAGCGCTCATCCCAAATGTGCTTGGTGATCAGCTGGTCAGGCAGCTTCTGGGCTCTCAGATACGGCGGGTGAACGCGCACAACGAGAACTTCTTCATAGTAGGAACGGTTGAAGATGCCGATCTTTCCCCTTTCGGGGATGCATTTGTGGGTGCGCCAGAGATAATCGCGGTTTAGTTCTTCACTGCTGGGCGATTTGAAGGAGTGGACGTCGCAGCCCTGCGGGTTTACGCCGGACATGACGTGCTTGATGGCGCCGTCTTTCCCGGCGGCGTCCATACCTTGGAAAATGAGGAGAAGCGCCCAGCGGTCATGGGCGTAGAGTTTTTCCTGCAATTCGCTGAGCAAGCCCACGCGTCTCGCAAGGATTTTCTCGGCGTGTTCCTTGCTCTTGACGCTATTGGTTTCAGCAGGGTCGAAGTCCTTCAGCCGGAACTTTTCGCCCTTGGTGATGCGATAGGGTTCGACGATGCAGGCAGCTTCTTTGCGGAGTTTGCCGGATTTCATGATGGCGGAAGTGTAGTACAGACGTGCGGTTCAGAATAGGGAGCCGAGGCCCCATCCGAACGCGGAAAACCGGTTGCGGGCGAGAAAGCGGGATTTATCGGAGAGGGAAATGAAGCGGTCAAGGCGCAGAACATTAACGGCGTAATAGGCGCGAACGGGAACCTGGACGCCCGGCACGGTCCAGCGCAGCTCGACGCCAGTGGAGCCGTGTAGCACACCATTTGTTGCGCCGAGCAGCAACGGCTTGGTGGGGCCGAGCCAGTTGGGAAGCAGTAACCCTGAGCCGAAGTCGAAGAAGGCGGCGGCCTGCGCTCCACCTCTGAGCGGGACGCGGTATTCGCCGCTTGCTGCGCCGAGAAGATTTGCGCCCCCGGGCGCGGCGCTGGTGGCTGTCTGCACGTAAGGGCCGAGTTCCCCGGGGCGAAGGCCGCGCACCAATTCGTCGCCAGAGAAGAAGCGTGCGTAGAACGGCATATCGCCGCGATAGCTGCCGGTGCCGCTGAAGGTCGTTCGAAAAGCCCACGCGTTGGTCGGAGCGAAGAACGGATCGCGGAAAACGCGGGCGTACTCGGCAGAAGAGCGAACTATGTTCTCGTTGCCGCCCAGCCACCCTCCGGAAGCGGAGTTGGAAAATGAAAGGCGTTCACTTCCCGTGTCGTGGGCCCAGCCGATTCCCAGCGAGCGACTGGAAACCTGCGATCGAATGTCGAGCGGAGGCAATCCTGTTTGTCCTGGCGGAGTGCCGAGAGGATAGTCGGTGGTTGCGTGTGACAGGACGAAGTTGACGCCCAGCAAGTCCGAGTTCGTTAGAGGGTAGGTCCAAGGAATGCTGATGCCATCGGTGTGCGAGGTGAAAAACGGACCCTTGGCGCTGGTCGCGAACCTTGGGCGAATCACATTATTAAAAACGGAGAATGCCAGCGAAGCTCTGGTGCCGAAGATTCCTTCCTTGGCCAAGCCGAGCGCGATTTGCAAGCTTTCTGGGCCGCCGTCGAGCTGCGCGGAGAGGAGTTCTTCGCGATTCAGCAGGTCGAAGACGGTGTAAGCGATGCCTAACGTACTGCCAAACTGACCGGATCCTCCTGACAGGGTGGCGCGCTGCTGGCCAATTTCTTGGAGCCGGATCGTGACATTTGCGGTATGAGTGGCTTCATCAAGCTGAACGTGAATATCTTCCTTGTAGATTGGCTTGAAGTATCCCGTTCTGGCCAAGCGCAGGAGACCGGCTTCGAGCGCGCGCTCATCGACGGGGTGGCCTTCGCGCAGGAGAATTCTGCGGCGCACGTAGCGGTCGCTGAATTTGTGGAGGCCGAGGAATTCGATGCGTCGCACGATGTACGGCGGCGAGTCGCTTAGATCGAATGTAACGCTCGCGGTGCGATCTTGCGGGTTGAATGTTCGTATGACGTCGACGGAATGTGAGGGGGAGGAATGGAGTTCTGCGTTTCGAATTTGAATTCGTGCCATCCACAATCGCCGCAGCTTGTCGATCCCCTCCTGGGAAAAGGGGTGTCCCGAGTCCAGGACAAAAAAAGCGCCGGGCAAATGCCCTTTCCCTTTCGCGGCTTGCTGAAGAGCGTCCGTGGCGGTGATGGATTTGAGCTTGTAAAGAGGGCCCGCTTCGACGGGAATTGAGACAGTTAGCCCAGCCGCGGCAGACTCATGCGGCCAGGGAAAACGGCGCCGCGAAGTTTCGGCGGAGTGAATAACTAGCGCGCTGCCAACACGGGCTTCCGGAAAGCCGTGGTTCTGATAATAGGTGAGGATTCGCTGGCGGTCTTCTTCAAACGCGTCGCGAGTATAGGTATTTTTGCCGCGCCACGAGGCGAGCGGTTTCCCGGGCGCGATGTTGCGCATTTGGGCGCGCAAGATCTTTGTGGAGAGTTCAGGGTGGCCATCGAAGACTACGCGGCGGACGCGGAGCAACGGGCCATCGCTGATCTCGAAGCGAACGCGGACTGTGGCGTTGCCCACTTCCTCACGCGTGATTCGAACGTTCGCGTCCGGGTGGCCCAGTTCGTTCAGCCCCGTGCGAATGGCGAAGGCAGTTCGTTGCAGCGTGGCCGGATCGGCGGGTTTTCCGAGCGGAGGCGAGAACTTTTTTTCTTCCAACATTTTTTCGATCTGCTTCGGCGCGAGGAGCCGGGAGCCCGAATAGTCGACCTTGGAAAGAACAGGAAGTTCCTGTAGGTGAAAAATCAAGGTCATTCGTTGGGAGTCTTCGGACGTTAGCAGCAATGGCAAAGCGGAAGGGATGGCTTCCACCTGAATCGAATCGAACCAGCCTAGCCGGGCGAGGGCTCGGACGTTTTTATCGATGGTCGCAGAGTCGAGCCGGCTGCCGGGATGAAAAGCCATTTGAGCGGCGACTGCGGCGGGAGCGATGCGTTGTAATCCCGCGAAGTGAAGCTCGTCGAGGACGGGAGTCCCAGCTGAGTTCAATGATTCTCGATATGAGCCATCTGGCAGGTAAATAGCTTGTGCCAAGACCGGCGTTGAAGACAGAAACAGGACCGCGAGACAAATCGCACGGTTGAGACCAATCACACGAATCTCTCCTTGCACCAGGAGGTCATGTGAACGGATGACCGTGGCAGTCGCAGGGTTGTCTCGCAGGAAGGAAAAGGGGGCGAAAGGACGTAGTAGCTAAGCCCTTATGCCCCGATTCTGTTTCTAAAACGAGGGAGTAGAACGATGGCGAATAAAAAGCCCCGGGAGTGAAGCTCCCAGGGCTGGGCACTTTGCGTTAACTGGAGTATTTGCTTTTCCGTCTTTTATCGGCCGAAGAGGTCCGACATCACGGAGACACCCCGGTCACAGGCGTGGTTCAGGCAGGGAAGCCCAAATCCCGCTTCGAGCGAGCGCAACAGAGAGAAGCTGTTGTAGTACTTCCCACTTTGCACGCCCGCATCGCCGTCGTGGTTTGTCTCGACGGTGAGGACAACCTTGTTCTGGTTCTGCGGCGGGAAGAGACCGTTCGGCGCGGCACTGATGCCGCTGTAGTCGTTCTCATCCCACACGATGACGATGGCGGTGCGGCCGTCGTGCCAAACCGGCGAAGCCTTGATGGCGTTGACCAACCGCTCGATGGTCACGTCGCCCTGTTGGATCAGGCCAGGATTCAGTCCGACCTGCGTGCCGTAGGTAAGGCCGGCGGCGTCGCCGAAGTCGAAAGCACAAAACGCGTCGCCATTTCCTCGGCCATGCTGGTCATTGCACTGGTTAGGGGCGATGAACGCCAGCGAGGGGACATCGCCGGTGGCCAGATCTGAATACAAGCCACGAGGTCCGTCGAAGCCGACGATGTTCTCCAGACTATCCTCCTGGACGTTCTTAAAATAAGCGAATGGATTGTGTTTCACGGCATACGCCTGCACAACGCTGCTCGATTTCAGGGGCGCGAGTGTGCTGAAGTCGGTCAGATTACTTGCGGTCCCATTGCTGTAATTGACGCGGTCGGCCCCGGTGACGGGAAGACTTTCCTGATAGCTCTTCCAACTCAAGCCGACGTGCCCGAGTTGGTCGGCGATCGTCTTGCCTACGGTCCGCTCGGCAGGCACCGACTTTATGCCGTCGATGTCGGCGAGGTACGGAAACTGCGGCAGCGTGACTTCGTTCCAGTTGTCGACGGCCGGTGTCTCGGCGTCTTTGCCCACTCCGGCGATGGGGCAGACGGCACCGGTGTCGATCGGAACAGGGGCATTGCCCCCGCCGTTATCGGCATTGACAATTCCCGTCACCAGGTTCGGCGAGCAGGTCCCGTCATGCCACAAGGGAGCATTGTCGCTGCGGACGCCGAAATTGGAGCCGCCGACGATCTCCAGGTAGTTGGTCAGACTGGGATGCCCGATGGCGAAATAGTTGGTAGCGAGATTGACTTTCTTATTGGCGATGAGGCCATTGAGGTACGGTTCGTTTGGATTGTTGATGACCTGCTGGTAGCCGTGATTTTCCATCACGATAACGAAAACGTGGTCCAGATGAGGAATACCCTTGGGGGCATCATCCCTGTCGTCCTGGGCCAAAGCCGTTCCTGCCAATGATGCGGCGAGGATACCTAAAATTGCGGCCTTTTTTAACATGTCGAAGACCTCTTTTCTTTACGACTCAAAATGTGTCGGGACGTCAGCGCGGGGGTGCTGGGTCGACCGTGAGTACCCTAAGGGAGGATTGTTGCTCTGCGGTTACAGCCAAGCTGAAACTTGATGAAGGCGACCTTGGGCGGATTAACACCTCTGTCAGGCTTGTCCTTATTGGCGCCACGATCGGACTCCTCGTGAGGACTCTCATCTCGGCGTGAAATAGGTCACTACGATTTGGGCGATCAGAATGAGAAGCCCGCCCTACTACTGCAGGGCGGGCTTCTACCGTGAAACGGGTTGAGGACGATTCCGGCCTCAAGAACAGACAGTCGGCAAGCAGTTAGTCGTTAGTCTTCGTTCACCGTTCCGGTTACAGGATCGAGGAACAGCTTGTGATTATGCCCGTCAAAGTCGAACATGCCGTTCAAGGTACCGGCGATAGCGTCGGTCGAGCCATTGCCGATGCGGCCCAGGCCCCAGTTGTCTTCGATGAAACGGATGATGGAGGATTGGTCGGTCACTCTGTGATCAACGAAGTTCTTTTTGGCGAAGGGCGAAATTACCAGCAAGGGCAAACGAGGACCATAGCCGCAGCGCCCATTCTGAATGTCGCCAGCGGCATCAATCGGCTTCGGCGTACCGCAGTTATTCGAAGTGGGGGCCACGCCAAGCAGCATGTCGTCGGACACATTGGACTGGTTCACAATCGGACCCATCACATGGTCGTACCAGCCGTCCGAGTCGTCGTAGGAGATGATTACTGCTGTTTCTTTCCACTCGTCGGTCTTTTCCAGCGCGTTGATGGTGTTCACGAGGAAGATCTGTTCGTCCAGAGGATCGGAATAGCCGGCGTGCCCGTCCTGGATGGCCTTCGCTTTCAGGAAGCTGACCGCGGGCATGTTGTGGGCCTTCACGGCATCCCAGAAGTCATTGATGTCGTACTCGTGGTTTGCCGCGTCGCCCTGGTGACCGATCATGGCGACGGATGTGCGCGGGGTGTGGTTGGCGTTCAGAGTGGATTGCCAGTATTGAAAAAAGGCATGGTGCGGGATGTAGTCGGTCGTCGTCAGCCCGGTTGTTCCGGTGGAGACAGCGGTGCAGTTCGCGAAGCCACCCATAAACGAACCCCAGGTGACGCCCGCTTTGTTCAGGAGATCTCCGACGTTCTGGCCGGACATGGTGATTTGCGTGCGCTTGGGATTCGAGCAGACGTCACCCGCGGGGTCCGGATCGCCGATGACCGCGCCGGAAGTTGCCTGGCCCGCGATGTTCCCCTTGGCCGAAAGCCCATTGGTGATGGTGGCCTCAAAAGTGTTGCCGGCAACCAGATTGAGAAGGCCAGGCGTTGAAGGGCCGAAGGTGGTGCCAAAAGAATTGTCGCTCATGGCGAAATGTTGGGCGTAATTCCAGAAGGCGGTCACCGTGTTGCCATCGTAGTAGCCCATAGTGCTGTTCGGCCCGATTCCAGGAACTGGTGGAGTGCCCTTAGCAGTGTCATTGCAGCTGAGCTTGGCGAAGCGGTCCATCAGGCCGCCGTCGAAGGCGAATTGTTCGTCAGCATAGCCGTGGTCCTGGTCGCAAGTATTGGCATTGCTGCGATCGATACGAAAGGGGTTCGCGGCATTGGGGTTGTTAGTGAGCAGTCCGGCGCTTTCGAGATTGTTGACGCGCGGCGTATTCTCTTTGGCACCGGCAAAGTATTTTGAGCCGTCATTATTTACCTTGGCGTGCGGATAGGTGCCGAAGTAATGATCGAACGAGACGTTTTCCTGGAAAATGACCACGACGTGTTTGATCGGAGTCTTTGTCGAAGAATCGTCTTTATCCTGAGCGGAAGCTGGGTATGTAGGCAGGAACGTTATGGCCGAAGCGGCCAAAGCAGCCAGAGCCCTAGTAAAGCTGTGATGCATAGTGTGTGTCTCCTTGGAAGTCTCTGTCTTGAACCAAATGGTGAAACACAGGAGGCGGACGCACTTACGGGAAGGCGCGAACTCGAAGGCGTCGCAGCCCGATTTTCCTGCGTGTAGAGTTTTAAGCTGGGTTTGTTAGCGGCAGGTAAACGAATCGTCAAAACTAATGGCGCAAACAGGGAAGGTGTATAGAATCGTGGCGCACCCACGAATCCATGAACACACTCGCGCGCAAACTCCGCCTCGCCGATTATTTCGCGCTGGCGTTTGGAACAATGGTGGGAGTCGGATGGCTAGTACTCATGGACGACTGGCTGGGGCGCGGCGGGCCGCTGGGGGCAATGCTCGGTTTCGCTCTCGGCGGAATTTTACTACTGCCTGTCGGCTACGTTTATGGTCAATGGGTGCAGCGGCTTCCGGATGCGGCTGGCGAAGCTGCCTACACCGCGCAGGTTTTTCCACCAATCGTGAGTTATTTCACCGGGTGGATGATGCTGCTGGCGTACTTCATCGTATGCCCATGGGAAGCGGTCGCGGTAGGCAAGCTCGCGGCGTACATTTTTCCATCGCTGAATTCATTCGAACTGTACAGCGTTGCGGGGCAGCCAGTGTTCCTGCCGCGGCTGCTTCTGGGCGTAGTGCTGACCGTTTTTCTCACCGTCCTGAATTACCGGGGCATTCGCTTGAGCGCCAGTTTCCAGAACTGGACGACGGCGCTGGTGCTGCTCCTCTTCGTCATTTTGCTGGGCATCAGCGGCGTGCGCGGGACTCCCGCTAATTTTCATCCGGCGTTTAGCGCGACCCCTTTCGTATCGATCCTGCTTACTCTCCAGATCGTCCCGTATTTCATGACTGGATTTGAATCGGCGCCCAAAGTAGCGGAAGAAGCGCATCAGGGATTCCGTTCGACAGGTTTTTTTCGCGCGATTGTAATGGCCCTTTTCGTTGGCGCTGGTTTTTATGTCCTTGCTGTCGCCGCAGTGGCGTACATCGCGCCCTGGCAAGGATTGATCGGAAAGCGATTCGCAACGGCGATCGCCTTCGAACAGGCGTTGGGAGCCCGATGGCCCGTGCGGTTGATTCTCGTCATGGCCCTATTCGGGCTGTTCCAGTGTTTCAATGGCAACTTCGTCGCTTCGAGCCGTTTGCTTTTCGCTTATGGACGGCGGCGAACGATTGATCCTCGTTTCGGCACCGTGCACGAGAAATTTCTGACGCCGTCCGTTGCGGTGATGGGAATTACTGCTGGGACGCTCGCAGGACTTCTTTTGGGCGACGCGCTTCTTGTTCCTGTCACGGAAGTTGGATCGATGGCCTCGGCGTTGGGATGGTTCGCCGCATGCCTGTCATTCTGGATCGTGGAGAAGCGAGTATCAATGAGAATTGTGACTGGACTAGGGATTGCCGTCTCTTTACTACTCTTTCTGATGAAAATCCTGCCCGCATTCCCTGGGCACTTTTCGCTCTCCGAATGGGCCGCCTTCGGCATCTGGGTGCTTCTCGGCGCGGCTCTCCATAGACGCAAGGCGCTTCAGCTAAACCCGCGGAACGATTAATGCACGAACAAAATACCAAGGTCGTCGCGCGTGTGCGCGGCGCGAGTGGGCGCTCCGTTCATTCTCGAACAAGAATCAGGAAAGCGAATTCGCGGTGTCGCTCAAGGCCCAAGCAGGCGCCGCTCGCTCGTCATGTATACTTGCGAAGGAGCCTGACTTAATCCATCGATGATTCCATTCCTGCATCTTGGGCCCCTATCGATACCTACCTATGGGCTCATGGTGGCGACAGGCATGCTCGTTGCCGCTTATTTGCTGCAATTTGATATCAACCGTCACCGCGCGCTTTTCCTCAAACACGGTTATTTCAAAAACGCGGGCGAAAAAAACCAGGGTGACGAAGCGTTTCTCATCATCGGCATTATCGGAGTTTCCGGTCTGGTCGCTGCGCGGCTCTATAGCGTGCTGGAGAACCCCAGCGAACTGCTGGCCAATCCCAAAGTGCTGATCAGCCAGTATGGATTTACGTGGTCCGGCGCGGTGCTATCAACGCTGGTCGTGATGGTTCTCCTGGCACGGCACTTTCACATCCCGATGCTGGAATTCATGGATCTTTGTGCGCCCCCGGCGGCGCTGGGTTACGCCATCGGGAGAATTGGATGTCTGCTGTCAGGAGACGGCGATTACGGCGTGCCGACGAGTCTGCCATGGGGCATGAGCTTTCCAAATGGCATCGTGCCGACCATCCAGCGCGTGCACCCCACTCCCATTTACGAATTTCTCTCCTGCGCGCTGGTCGCAGCAATACTGTGGCGTATGTCCACCAAAGCGTTGAGCCGGGGAGGTTCCCATGGCGAAATCATCAGTGCCTATCTGATCTTGACCGGGATTGCGCGATTCCTGGTGGAATTCATCCGCATCAATCCAAGGGTGCTGTATGGGCTGACCAATGCCCAGATTGTGAGTTTGCTGGGAATGGTGCTTGGTTTCATTCTCCTCTGGCAGATCAAAAGGGGGCAGGCGCTCAAATCTGAAACGGCCTGATTTGCGGCCGATTCCCGGCGCACTGAACCGGCTGGTGCAAACAACAAGTCCCCGGACGGAGACTTCCGGGGCTCGCGGGCTAGGCCAATTGGAGAGCTCTAGAGCATCTGCCGCAATACATACTGCAGGATGCCGCCGTGATGGTAGTAGGAGACTTCTTCCGGGGTGTCCACGCGAGCGATCACGGAGAAAGTTTTTGTCCGTTGGTCTCCCGATTTAGCATGTACCGTGATTGCTTTCTTTGGCGTCAGCGAAGCGACGCCTTCGATGTCGAATACTTCGTGTCCGCTCAGGCCAAGCGTCTCGCGATTCTCGCCGGCCTTGAATTCCAGCGGAAGCACGCCCATGCCGACGAGGTTGCTGCGGTGAATGCGCTCGTAGCTTTCGGCAATCACCGCTCGCAC
>Ga0210406_10000714_pt1 | contig 43672 bp, 33 predicted proteins | sample IncBWC30MmetaG_FD_155454 | JGI IMG/M metagenome (GOLD analysis project Ga0210406, IMG submission 155454) | Forest soil microbial communities from Barre Woods Harvard Forest LTER site, Petersham, Massachusetts, United States - Inc-BW-C-30-M | ecosystem: Environmental > Terrestrial > Soil >...
TAGACTATGAAAACGTTGGCCACAAATACGCTGTTCACGCCAATTCAAGTCGGACCCATGGAGTTGAAGCACCGCGTGGTGATGGGCCCGCTCACTCGTTCGCGGTCCGTTCAGCCGGGGAATATTCCGGGCGATCTGATGCTTGAGTACTATTCGCAACGAGCCTCAGACGGTGGACTCATCGTTTCTGAAGCGACTTCGATCTCGGTCGCTGGCGGCGGATGGTTCGCGGCCCCCGGCCTGTATTCGGAGGAGCAGGTTGCAGGGTGGAAAAGAATCGCGGACGCCGTTCATCAGAAGCGTGGATATATGTTTTCCCAACTCTGGCATACAGGGCGTGCCGGGCATTTGGACTCGACCAAAGGCGCAACCCCTGTCAGTTCTTCAGTCAACCCGGAATATTGGCAGGATCCAACGATCCTGGAGTCTACGCCTCATGGTTGGCGTCAGCCTTCGCCTCACCGCGCGCTCGACATCACAGAAATTCCGGGCATTGTCGAAGATTATCGCAAAGCGTCCGAGCACGCCAAAGCCGCTGGATTCGATGGCGTTGAGCTTCACGCGGGTAACGGCTATCTGCCCGATCAATTTCTGCAGGATGGCGTCAACAGGCGAACTGATATGTATGGCGGTTCGATCGAAAATCGGTCCCGCTTCCTGCTTCAAGTGATGGAAGCACTGGTTTCGGCGTGGGGCGGCGGTAACCGAGTGGCCGTACGTATCGCGCCAGGCGGCAGGTGGAATGGCATGTCCGATAGTGATCCAGAGGCATTGTTCGATTATGTGGCGAAGGAATTGAATCAGTTCGGTCTGGCCTATCTGCACATCATCGAGCCGCGGGTCAGAGGAAACGTAGTCGTCGCAGAGGGGCAGTATGCGATTGCAGCGGCACGACTCCGAAAGATATTCAAAGGGACAATCATCGCCGCCGGGGGCTTTGAACCCGCAACCGCTGAGGAGGTCGTGGCGAAAGGAGATGCCGACCTGGTTGCGTTCGGGCGGCATTTCTTGGCGAATCCCGACTTACCGAAGCGTATCCGGCTCGGGCTGCCCCTGAATGCGTACGATCGCAACACGTTCTACACCTTCGAGGCTCGTGGCTACACGGACTATCCGTTCTACGAACAGAGGCTGGAGTCGGTTACTTCAGCCGTTTGATTTTAGGAGAGAAACATGGCAACTGCGTATCGGGTAGTAGAAGCTTCAGCACCGGGACAACTAACGTTAGTCGAGAGGCCGCTTGTTGAACCTGGGCCAGGACAGGTGTGCATACGTGTCGAGGCTGCCGGTGTATGTCACACGGACTCGGTTACGGTTGAAGGGATTTGGCCCGGAATTACATTTCCGCGTGTACCTGGTCACGAAATCGCCCGCCGGGCGTATTGATGCGATCGGAAAAGGCATTGAGGGCTGGAAGGTGGGCCAACGTGCTGCTCTCGGGTGGTTTGGTGGCGAGTGCGGTGAATGCGAGGCTTGTCGGCGTGGGGACATCGTCAATTGTCCAAATCAGACCATTACAGGGATTACCACGGACGGAGGTTATGCGGAGGTCGTTGTTGCCGAAGCTCGCGCCGTTGCCGCCATGCCAGATGATCTGAGCGCGGAAGATGCGGCACCACTAATGTGTGCAGGAACGACTGTGTAAAACGGACTTCGGAATGCCGGCCTCCGCGCCGGAGATTTGGTTGCGATTCAGGGCATCGGGGGCCTCGGTCATCTGGCACTCCAGTTCGCTCGCCGTATGGGCTTCCACACCGTTGCCATCGCTCGCGGTAAGGATAAAGAAGAGCTTGCGCGTAAATTGGGAGCGCATGACTACATTGATAGCACCGCCCAAGATCCGGCTGAAGCTCTGCAAAAGCTGGGCGGTGCAAATGCAATTCTCGCGACTGCATCGAGCGGAAAGTCGATGGGGCCACTCGTCGGAGGCTTGGCACGACGTGGCAAGTTGATCGTCGTCGGGGTATCAGACGAGCCCATCGAGGTGAACCTGATTCAACTACTCCTTGGCACAAAGTCCATCATCACCGAAGGTGCCGGCACTCCTATCGACAAAGAAGACACTCTCCGCTTCAGCGCGTTGCAAGATGTTCGTCCGATGCTCGAACGGATGCCACTTGAAAAAGCTCCAGCAGCTTACGCTCGAATGATGCGAAACGAAGCGAGATTCCGCATGGTGCTAACCATGGAATCGCATAAAGAATTGTGATGAGGGCGAAAACGTATCACTTTGTCGCCGTTATTGGCGGAGCGATCGCTGGCTCGGTCGCCGCAGAAATATTAGCCGACAGTGGAATTCACGCAGTTGTCATTGAACAGAACAAAAGGCCTTATGGCAAGATTGAGGACGCCTCCCCCGCTGGCACCTGGAGCAACGCCAACAAGAGTACAGCCGTATCGATGCTCGTCTGAGGAAGCCTGGCGTTTTCTTCCTTCCCTGCACCAAGCTTGGCCCCGATCTGGACTTTCAGGATCTGTGCGACAACTGGGGTTTTTCCGCGGTCATCCTGGCAAACGGGGCGTGGCGGGACAGAGAACTAGGAATACACAAGAATGAAGAGGACTACACAGGGCCGCAGTACCTAGCTCCTGACGAAGCCTTGGTCGTAGGCGGGGGCTTGCGTCGATTGATGTGGTGAAGATCCTGCAGCTCGAAAACTATGGGCGTGTTCTTCGAGCACGCGGTGTTCAGACTGACGTGTATGAGCTCGAAAATAGGCCGAAGTGACAAAGGCCACCGCCCGTCGGACGCCGTCCTCCTTCATTTTCCGCAGAATGTCGGGCAGCAGCGGATGCCAGTTTCGGTTTCCCCAATAGATTGGCATCTTGGGCCGTTTCGTTCCAGTTCCGCTTTCAGCGCCGAGATCAGATCGCGCTGCTAGTTGATGGGACTCTTGCCATCGAAGTGGTAATAGTGTTCGGCCACGGCCAGCAGGCGCTCGGGTGGAACGTTCCGTCCGCGGAGCACGTTTTCGAGGAAGGGAATTACTTCTGCTTGCGATTCCGGCCCACCGAAAGCAACCACCAAAATGGCATCGTAGTTCATACCCCCTCACGGGTCGAAATTCAGGATGCAAAGGCCGATGCAGGAAATGATTTGTTGGGTCGAGTGCCGTGAATCGGTGACTATTTCTCTTCGGAGCTGCCCGCCTGCAGCGAGAGATAGCGCTCGTACCCTACCTCTTTGATTTGGTGAAGTTGCGCCTCCAGCCAGTCCACATGATCCTCTTCATCCTTTAGCAGTTTGACGAGCAGATCACGGCTCCCGTTGTCTCTCTCCTGAGTGGCAATTTGTACTGCGGCGTTATATTGCTTGACCGCCCCAAGCTCAAGTTCCAAGTCGCTCTCAATCATGTGCCGGACGTTCCCACCTACGGTCAGCTTTAAAGGTTCCATAGAGGGAGTTCCATCCAGAAAGAGGATCCTCTCAATCAGCACTTCGGCGTGCTTCATCTCACCGATGGATTGCTTCTTGATGTAGCCGGCGAGTTTGTTGTAACCCCAGTTTTCGCACATTTCTGCATGGAGGAAATACTGATTGATCGCCGTAAGCTCTTCCCGCAGAGCATCATTCAGTTCTTTGATTACCTTTGGATTGCCTTTCATCGCCGCCCCACTGAGCATTTGAGTGTACTCTTATTTTCACTTGCTCTGAGCGTTTGTAAAGCGACCTTCAGGCAGAGACGCGATGATTCTTCGCTCGTCTTCGGCTCCTTTACAGTCGAGCACGTTCCGGCTAGATTTAGGTCTAGCATTTTGAACCGCGGAGTTACGCGTTTGCCGGCTTCCTCTGATCACAGTGAACTCGCGCCCTCACTCTCAGCCAAGACCATGGCTAACGCCCTCCTTTCTACGGACCTCCTGGAAGCCCTTCCTGATGCCGTCATCGCTGTCGATCGTGAAGGAACGATCGTTCAAGTCAATTCGCACACCCAAGCACTTTTTGGCTACGACCGCGACGAGTTGATCGGCCAGAAAGTCGAGATGCTTGTACCGGAAAGCTTTCGCCAGCAACACCACCATCACCGCGACAATTTCGCGCGGGCCCCGAAGACGAGACGGATGGGAGCCGATCTGGATCTCTACGGACGGTGTCGTAATGGTTCGGAGTTCCCGGTCGAAATCAGTCTCAGTCCTATCGTCACAGACAGGGGGCCGTTCGTGCTGAGCGCGATCCGCGACATCAGCGATCGCAAGAGAATCGCGGGAGAACTGCGCCGAGCGAACGAAGAGCTGCACAGGAGAACTACCGAACAGCTTGGAGAATATCGATCGCGGCTGGCCTTGATCATAGATTCCTCCGAGGACGCGATCCTTAGCAAAGACCTGAATGGCACGATTACCAGCTGGAACAAAGGAGCCGAGCGCATCTATGGCTACACGCCAGAAGAAGTCGTCGGAAAACATATAGCGCTTTTGATCCCCGCTGATCGTCCCGATGAAATCCCGCAGATTCTGCGGAAGATCGCCCGAGGGGAAAGAATCGACCATCACGAATCGGTGCGGGTGGCGAAGGATGGCCGCCGCCTGGACGTGTTCGTTTCCGTCTCTCCCTTGCGCAATGCAGCCGGCGACGTCGTGGGAGCGTCAGTAATCGCGCGCGATGTCACGGCCCAGAAACGGGCTGAGGCCCAACTCCGACAATCCCAGAAGATGGAAGCAATCGGCCGGCTGGCAGGAGGAGTGGCGCACGACTTCAACAACGTCCTTGGGATCATCAACGCGTGTGCCGATTTTCTGCGCGACCGCATCGATCCCGCAGCCGAACCGTCGCTCTATGTCGAGAACATCAGGAAAGCCATCGAGCGGGGCACCTCATTGACAAAGCAGTTGCTCGCCTTCAGCCGGACGTCTGCAGTGCAACCCCGCGTCCTCGATCTGAACGAACGATTGAGGGACATCAGCAAGCTCCTGCGTCCGCTGTTGGGAGACGATATTGAGATTCTCATTGTGCCCAGAACACCATCGGCGGTGATTGAGGCAGACCCTGGCCAGCTCGACCAAATCGTGGTCAACCTCGCGCTGAACGCGCGCGACGCCATGCCTCGTGGCGGCAAGTTCATTCTCGAAACCGGCGCGATGACCTTGGACGCGGGCTTCGCCGAAAAAGATCAGGCAATGCTGCCGGGGAAATACATCATGCTCGCGGTTAGCGATACCGGCACCGGCATGAACGAAGGCACGGTGTCGCGCATCTTCGAGCCTTTCTTTACCACCAAAGAGGCGGGCAAAGGAACTGGTTTGGGCTTGGCCACCGTATATGGCATCGTCAAGCAGAGCGCGGGACACATAATGGTCTACAGTGAACCCGGTCAGGGAACAACGTTCAAGATCTATCTCCCGAGCGTGGAACATAAAATCGGGCTCGGATCCAAACCCGAAGCAGAGGGCGTCAGTCCGAAACGGCACGGAACTTCGATCCTGTTGGTGGAGGATGACGAAATCATGCGCGGCTTGACTCGAAAACTTCTCGAGGAACACGGCTATGCGGTAATCGAGGCGGATGACGGGAAGTCAGCGCTGGAATGGGTGGAGTCTCATCCCGATCGGATTGACTTGCTGCTGACCGACGTGGTGATGCGCCGCATGAGCGGGCCTGAGCTCGTTGAACGGCTCAACGCCTCTCAGCCGAACCTGAAGATCATATACATGTCAGGTTATACGGGTGAGCTGATGGCAAACCGCGAGGTGTTGAAAACCGGGGTAACCCTCCTCGAAAAGCCCTTTAGTCGGACTGCGCTCCTGAATACGATCCACGCAACGTTAGGGTAAAACACGGTGCTGAACCTCACGCTTCCTGACCCATTGGGCGTTGCCTCGGTAGTTTCCGGACGACAGTATGAAGCCACCACGGCCGAGACTCAGGAACCCAGCGAGATCAGCTTCCTGCGACAATGCGATTTGCTGCGCCTCATGCGCCTTCACGGCGAGCTTGCCCTGTGGGTTACTCAGCACATCAGCCAGGATTACGCCTCTACTTGCCGCGAAATCCGCGACCTGATCCTTTCCGACTCCGCCGGCGAAAAACTTGCCCGATTGCTCGTGGGATGGCTGGACCAAAACACCGAATCGAGAAACCCCAGCCAGATGAAAATGTCTCTGACTCACGAAGAAATCGGGCAAATGATTGGCACTTCGCGGGAGACCGTCACTCGGCTCTTCGCGGGTTTGAAGAAGCAGCATCTTATCCAGCAGAGCGGCTCTACTCTGGTGATCCCCTATCGCCTTGCCTTAGAATCCCTTATCACAGCGTAGAAGAAGGCTGCTCTGTGGCGACAGCGATTTACCGTTTCCTGGTATCGCGTGGAGACTATTCTGGTTTTCCAGTGTAGTGTTGATCGTGGTGAACATCGGCATGGTCTTCCAAACATTCCAGGTGAGTGATGACCTCGGCGGGCATCCCCAGGTCGGTCGGCAGGCGTTCTTCCAGAATTGTTGCCAGGCGGTGGGCTTCGCTAACCGATGTCATGCGGGGAAACAACAAGTGTACTTCGATGATCTGGCGGTATCCGGTGGTTCGGAAGCGTACGCCATGATATTGAACGCTCAGTTCCGCGCAAAGGGCATCCAGCTTATCCCGAATTTTCCGGCCGGCTTTCGGATCAGAATAATCCATCAGTCCGACTGCCGAGTGCCAGACCAAGCGGCCTCCCGACCACAGGATATTGAGGGCGACAGAGATGGCCACCAGAGGGTCGAACGGTTTCCAGTGCGTCAGTAGTACCAGCCCCAACCCTGCGACGACGCCAAAGCTGGTCCAGCTGTCGGTCAAAACGTGTTTGCCGTCGGCTGCCAGAATGAGTGAATTCGTGCGCCGGCCCGTCCGCACGAGATAGTAGCCGAGACCGGCATTCACGAATCCAGCGATCAGGATCAGCAATGCGGCTGCTCCTAGGTGTTCCAGCTGTAGCCCGGCAATCCAGTTCCGGATCGACTCGTAGAGAATGGCGATCGCGGCCACCACAATCATGGCTCCTTCAAATCCAGCGGAGAAGAACGTGATCCGCTCGTAACCGTAGAGGAATTGAGGGGATGCTGAGCGTGTGCTGAGGCGAAGACTAAAAGTGGCAAACCCGACGGCGATCACATGGACGACCGACTCGGCGGCGTCGGAGAAAATGGCCGCCGAATGCGTCATGAAATAGACTGTGGTCTTGCCGATCAACATTGCCAAACCAAGAGCCAGTGAGAGACGCATGGCAAAGCGCGCATCGCGCAACTCCCGTTCGTCTCTCCGTGTCGCCGAACTCACTGCCGCTTGTGTAGGCACTCTCTGTATCCCTGGATCAAAGGCTCAGCACCTGGCACGTCTTACCGACTTCTAATCCTTTAGTCCTTCGCCGGTGGGTCATCGCTTGAGGCGCCAGCGGGACCTTGCACGTCCCCCACCGGAGCCCGCCAGGTCGGGGGAAGCAAGCGAAAATCTCGGCTGCCTTAATTAAGCCCAAAGACGGGGACTGTTAAACTGTATCAATATCCAAAGACGTAACCCCTTGACAGTCTACTCATAGATTGTCTATGGTCGACGGATATGGCGAACAAGCCCGACCTGCTCCCGGGAACCCTCGACATGCTGATCTTAAAGACGCTGGCCCGGGCGCCACTGCACGGATACGGTATTGCGCTCTCCATCAAACGGCACTCCTCCGATGTGCTGACAGTCGAAGAAGGCTCGCTCTATCCGGCGCTGCAACGGTTGCTATTGCATGGCTGGGTGAAGGCGGAGTGGAAGATGACGGAGACGAACCGGCGAGCGCGTTTTTATAAGCTGACCGCTGCGGGGCGCCGGCAACTGGGTGTCGAGTTGTCGCAGTTTGAACAGATGATTGCGGCGATCGGGCGCGTCTTGAGCGACCCGCAGGAGGTTTAGATGAACCCGTTCCTCCGATTCATGAAAAAACTCTCGCTTCTGTTTGGCCGCGGGCGGTTCCGCAGCGAACTGGAAGAGGAAATGGCATTTCATCGCGGGCGGAGAGCGATCGATCACCGGGGTGGGAAGACCTTTGAGCTGGGCGACAATGTCGGGCAGGCGGTGAAGCCAGGTGAGCTGTGGGGGCAAAGCCGCTTGTCGAATTTCACAATTGTTGAGACGGAGAAGCACAGTTAATGAGTCTGGGGCAGGGAAGCATCGCGAGCACGGATTCGATGCAAAATTGCCTGGAAGGTAGCCACCAAATCGATAGTGACCACCTCTACTGGAACATCCTCAACCGTTGTGATTGGGTCGGCCGGTATCCGGGGTCTGGGACATACACGCCCATAGTGGATGCGATTGTCGATACCCAATCCAGAGATGTCCGGCAGATTGAACACAGTTTCTGTTTCGACTCTGAAGCGCTCGTCCTTCTATCCGGAATGTCTCCCGAACCCAAGGATGACAAGTTCATGGCTTGCGCCCTCGCAGCGCAGCAGATTTCATGGTCACGGGCAACAATCAGGATTTCCCGCAAGCTCGACTGGGAGACACAGGTCGTGAGCGCCGGGGAGCTGTTGAATCTGATCACCCTCGAATTCTAGCGGCCACTGCTGTCGCGCTGTACTTATTTGCTCGTCACCGTCACAATCCATTGCGCCAGCCGCCTCGTGCCTCGCCAGCGCAACATCGCACGAAACTGCAGGGCAAGTTTGCGCACTCGATAGGCGCCGGGACAGAAGCGCAGAAAGCTGTCACGGTATCTCTGCTGCACCGCCGACATGCCGCGGGATGGGTTCAGCAGTAGAGCGGCGATCCGGCCAGCGGAGAAATGAGTTCGAGCCAGGGCCGGATGCGAACCCGTCCTGGTCTTGGAGAAAGCGCGGTCGATCTCGCTTCCCGTTGCTTCGAGTTCGTCGCTCCGGAAACTCGGGCGCCGCCCGCAACCAACGGGCTACCGCTTCCGCGCCTATGCCAAACTTTTCCGCAATCGCGAGTTGGGTATGCCCCTGACGAAACGTTTTTCGACAATTCGCCACTATACTCACAAGACGTCGGGCAACCTCCGATCGATGCGGTATGCTCGCCGCGCAAGAGTAGTAGTCTGTCTGGCTTTTCAGAGGACAGCACAGCGAATGCACAAACCCACTCGACAGCAAGCCAGCCGAACAGCGGCCCACAATAAAAGTTAGGGAGAGGTGAAATGAGAGACCCAGGGATTGCGCAAGCGCACGAACCAACGCACGCTATTGAAGTCATTCCTAGTGATCCGAGCGCGGTCGACGGAATGCGGGATCCAAGAGTTTCTGAAAACGATTGTGCGAACCTTGAAATCACTGAGCTGACGCAAGAAGTCTACAGACTCGCAGAACGGGCAAAGAACGTTCTTGGCCTACCTGACTTCGATTTTGGCGAGGAGGCGCTTCCTCCGGAGGCGTTGGCGGCACTTGCCAGGGCCGGGGCACAGTCTGAATGGAAGCAGACAGAGCGTTTTGACATGCCCCATTGCCAATCGACCTCGGCCTGTCGTGAAACGCAAAGCGTGAAGAACATCCATGAAGTCCTGCGGCAGAAGGAACAGGAAGTGGCGGCCCTTCAGGACGAAATAGAAGCGCTGCGCAAAGTATTGCCTCTGCTCTCCGACGGTCAGGATAGGACTGGGAAATCGCCCTCGGCGCTCAGTCGATCTCGCCAGCCAATGCGCATTCCATAGTAAGTTGGGGCGATTTCTTCGCAAGCAAACTGTGTTCTCGCCCAATTGTGGACTCTCCTGGATAAAGCCCGCAGCATGACGTTCATTGTGAAGGACAAGCTGTCTGCTATGACTCAAGTCGTAACTACTCCACCACCGGCTGAATTTCGGTCATTGCCTCCCAATACCGTAGGTTCAATCTCTCGATGCAACGCTCCTGTAATTGCGAAGAGCATTGAGTACGCTGTCGCGACACTTCGAGCACAGTTGGACGTAGCGTTGGGAAACGAAGCTTTCGTACGCAATGTGGCGGAGCAGGCCAGAGCTCTCACTGGCGCGATCGGAGCTGTCATTGCGTTTCGCCAAAACGGAGTTGTCGTCTGCGTGGCCAGTTCGGGCGCTGTGAGCCCCGCTCCTGGCACTCCGCTAGACACTCAGGGAGGAATCTCAGGAGAGTGTTTACGCTCGGGAAAACCTTTGTGTTGTAGCGATACCGAAGACGATCCACGCATTGATCCTCTCCTCTGCCGGACCTTGGGGCTGCGCTCGATCGCGGCCGTACCGATTCTTGAAGATGGAAAGGTTGCCGGTCTGCTCGAGGTATTCGCAAAGGAACCCCACGCGTTCGCTGATCCGGGCATGGGAGTTCTAGAAAGTTTGGCTGCGCTGTTGGGAGAGGCTAGGACGCCCCCCGTCGAGGACAAAACAGAAGTAGCTACCGCAGCCCCGGATCATCCTGTTGAAGTTGGATGGCTGAGATGGCCGGCGATTCATCCGTATCAAGCGGCAGTCGTTGCGGTATTGCTTGTGTTAGACATTCTTACAACCTATGCCTGCTATTACCGTTGATCTCTGGGCATCTCCAGCAGGCTCATACCAATCTTGGAGGGCCAATGAGGAGTCTTTTTCCAGAGGAGCAGATCATGTCCCACACCCACGGAAACACAGGGAATCGCAAGGAATGCGCTGCGACAAATTCCGGCCGGATGATGGATGTGCCAGCGGTCACAGCCTTCATTCGCCCCGGGCACGGCGAAAAACCGAGGCTGTTGCCACCTATATCGAGAACTCCGCTGCCCATGCCCTTCGTCGTCTTTCTGGCCCTGCAGGCAGCTTTTTTCGTCTGCACCGCGTGGACACGGATTTCTGATCCTAGCCCCCAAAAGGCACTTGCCAGCAGCGCTGGCACCGGCGTCTCAGCACTTCGCCTGGCCGACTCGAAGACGATTGGGTCAGGATTGGGGCCGGCACTGGTCCAAGAAGTCTTGCAGCCGCTCGGAACTGCTGATGTTCATATCAGGAATAGGGTCAACGCCAAAGAACGTAGAACGTCGAGTCCGTCGGCAGAGAGTACATCACCGACTGTCACTGCAATTCGCCCACTTGTCTCTGACACTGCGTCCAGCGGTCTTACGCTTACCAATCACTCTGTCGGGACGGCAAATGATCCCGTCGGGCAGACGACCGTCGAGGAGCTCCACCCTCCGGCAATTTCTGAGGTGCTTGGTGCACCTGCTGGCTACGGAAGGGTTCTGTCTTGGATCGTCGACACCCCAGTTCGGATGCCGGGGGAGCCGCCGCGAATATCATCGGAGGTAACCGGTGGCCAGATCACACACCGGGTGACGCCGGTCTACCCGGAGCAGGCACGAACTCAGAGAATCCAAGGTGCCGTGGTCTTGGAGGCCATGATCAAGGAAGATGGCACAGTGGCGAACGTCACGGTGCTGAGCGGCGGCTCATCTTCTCTCGCGAACGCGGCACGGCAGGCGGTCCAGCAGTGGCGTTATACTCCGCTTGAGTTGAACGGGAAACCCATGCCCATGCGCAAGGAGATTACGATCAAGTTCACGCTTCCCCAGAACTGACAGGCAAGGGACGTAAAATGAAATTCACCCACGCGCCGCAGCGCTGATCCGTTCCCTTCGCGATTTAGGTTCCTTGCAATCCATCGTCTGAATCACGACCTGGTCGAGAGAAACGTCTCTCAGTAGGCCAGGGCGTTTGTGTGCAGTAGCGCAGAGCCGATGCAAAAGGCTGGCGCCGCGGCAGCGGCCACCCGCATGCTGGCTTCCTCGATAGCGTCAGAGTACGAAGAAGAAGGTGCGGACTCTCGTTCCAGGCCGAGTGCCCAATCGGCCTCTGAGGTGGTTTCCCATTATCGCTATTTTGGCATTTAAATTGCGCACGAACCTCGCAAAAACTTGATCCGCGATTTAAGGGGAGATGAATTGTATGTTAAATCGCGGAAACTTCTTTAGAACAGTCATAGCCAGTCCGCGATTTAAGGGCTGAGCGACAGCTTGCATCACATGCCGCAGAAAAAATCCGTAATGGGCTGAGGTTTCTCGGAGCCAACAATCCGCTCATGAGTTGGACCGTTGGCTTATATTCAGCAGATGCAGAGCAACGAATCGCACCAGCCTAGCCTCGACTCGCTGTCCGGCCTAAGACACCCGGATTCACTGCGATGGGCATTTTCTTGTGCCACGCCGCAGGGTCAGCGATTCCGCGTCAATCCAGGGGTTGAGCCCCTGGGTTTTGCATCAGCCTTTATCTAGAGGCGACTGACTGCACGGCGGAACTGGCCTCATCATCGCTGGTGCACTATTGCTGTTTCTATTGCAGCCAAGAATCAGAGCCGCATTCGCCTAGAATTTCTTTCGAAGAAATTCAAAAAGGCTGTAATCCGACAAACGGAGGTTTTTGAGATTGCCGCCGCACTGCCTGACAAGCCCCGATGCACTACCCGAACTTGACGTTTCATGGGGGTGAGGCCATCCGGCTATGTATGGTTGGCAGCCCGGAGCAAAATCCAGAGAAGTCACCATCTCGGTGTCGGCATTGCTCTCAATTCCCCGTGGGTTCTCCCGGCGATAAGGTCCACAAGACCCCGCAAGCGACGTTCTGAAAATCACCCGCAGAAACCACTCGCACCCCTAACTGTGGTTTTCTGGTGAGGATGAAGACGTTTTGACGAAAGCCATCTTGAGCTGTCCAACGCCGAGCTCAGTGCAAGGACGGTGTGAGTAGTGCTCCCGCCTTCCGTGCGATCAGCAGGAAGTGTTTCTCGCGCGCTTGTGCCTCGAGCGAACGAAGCTGCGCGCGGGCGACGGCAACCTGACCTGACTTCAGGCCAATCTCAGCGAGAGTCAAACGCGCCTCGAACAGGTAAGGCACAGAGATGGCCTGGCTTGGCTGAGCGAGGATGGACGCCAGCTGCTTGCGGGCCTGGGCAAGGTTTCCCTCAGCCAAGTCTACCCGTGCGACAGCCAGTGCGGCATCGTACTTCGGATTGCGGTCGCTTGTTTTGGCGGCGAATGCCATCGCCTGTTGGGCGGCCACTCCTGCCTCGGACGGCTTATTCTCGGCAAGCAAAGCCAGCGCTCGAATCGAATGAGCTTCGGCGGACCGTGCCGGGGAGGACGTTGCCTCCATCTGATGTAAGGTATCCCCGACCAATTTTTCGGCGTCGGAGGGCTGACCTTCTTCCAGTGATATTTCTGCAGACTGGAGCAGACTGCCAGACAGCGGCGAAGCTCGCTTGAGATCTTTGCGCAGAGCAAGCGCCTGATTGCTTTTTTCGCGGGCCTGCTTCAAATCGTCTTCTTCGATGAGAACATCGGCAAGAGCGTACAGAGTTGCCGCCTGTGCGGACTTACGCCCGGTTTCGATCTCCAGTTGCAGAGCGCGTCCAAAGTGCTGGGCAGCCCCCGGCAAGTCGCCCTGTTCCTCGAGAACATCCCCAATTTTGATTTCGACGATGCCGGCGGAGTCCTTGTCGCCCACCTCGTCGAAAATCTGCAGGGATTCTTCCAGACTTTTTCGTGCCCCGGCAAAATCGGCCAGACGCTCCAGTACCTCGCCGATGTTTCCCAGTTCGTCTCCCATCGTCACTTTGTAGTCCGCCTCGCGATAATTGCGAAGGGCCTGCTCGTAGTTGTCTTTCGCTTCGGCGAGCTTTCCCTGCGCCAGGAGCACATTGCCAATCTCGTTCAGCGCTTGCCCGGCATAAAGCTGATTGCCAATCTGGCGAAAAATCACCAACGCTTCGTCGGCTTGGCGGCGCGCTCCTGCCAAATCACCCTTTTCTTTCAGAAAATCGGCGGACCATACCAGCGTCATGCCGGAGTGCTTGAGATCCCCGCCGCCAGCAAATAAAACTTTGGCCTGATCCAATAGGGCGCTCGCGCGATCGCCATCTCCCAGATGCTCGAGAGCCGTGCTCTGGTATAACCGCGCCTGCGCCAGCGCGAGACGAATGCCTCGCGACTCGCTCTTCTGAGCAGCGGCCGCCGATATTTCCTGTTCGCGCTTGTAATCGCCTAACGCTTCGACCGCGGTGGCTTCTGCCAGGTCAATCCGAGGATCGTCTCCCGAGGGCGATGGAAGTTTGCGCAGGCCCTCCAGAGTAGCGAAAGCTGTCTTGGGGTCACCGCCCGTGTCCTGAAGATTCGCCAAGTGCAGGCCATAGGCAAGACTGTCGGGATAGAGGTCAGCCAGGGTACGGACGATTTGGATCGCCTTCGCCTTCTCGTTGTTCAGATCGCGGAATTGCGCTTCCATCCACAAACGTTCTTCGTTGCTGAGGTTCGTCGCGAGCTGAAAGGCTTGTTGCGCTTCGTCCTTGGCTTTGCTGTCGTAACCAAGTTCCAGCCAGGCCGCACTCAGAGCGGAGTGGGGCTGGGGAGATTTCGGATCCGCCGCAACTGCCTGAGTCAGCAGATTGCGCGCAGCCAGCGTCTCGAAGGCGCGAAGCTTATTCAAGCCTTCCGAATAAAGCCGGGCCGCTTTCGGGGTTGAGGGCAGCGAAGACCGCACCTGGCTGGCTTGCTCGCTCGTGATCTGGCTCGCGCCCAGATGTTCCCGCATGCGCGCGCCGATTTGCGAAACTAGATCAAAAAGGTCGGCTTCGCTTCCCGCCGCTGCCTCTTCGGCAACGGTATCGCCCGCGGTTGTATCTTGCAGCCGGAAGTCCAGCCGAATCTGACTCTTGTCTCCCTCTCCGACCACCGCATAGGAGCCGGTCGTGACGAAGTCGGTGTCGAGGTTCGCCCGCAGCCGAGGCAAAGAGTCCTTCGGCATATCGCTCAGGCTCCAGGGGACGTCGCGGCTCGCCCGCGCAATCTGCTCGCCCGAGACCAGGCGCAACTGTCCACCCGATGCGAGTTCGGCGCTGAACATCTCCGCCAGCGCGGTGGAGAGCCAGGCCTTGTCGGGGCGATCGGTAAGATTCTTGAAGCCGAGCACAGCCACCGACCGCCGCGTCTTCACCGCCCTCGGCGAAGCGGCGGAGGGAAGGCCAGGCAAGACTGCCTCACGATGGCGGACGAACAGAACGGCCAGGAGAACGAGCGCCGAAGCGACGCCTCCGAAGAGTGAAACTTTCCAGTTCTGCGCTGCGAAAAATCCGGGCAAGACGGAAATCGAAGGGCGCGATCCCAATCGGACCGCGCGCAGATCCGCGCCCAGTTCGCGCGGAGTCTGGTAACGCGCGTCCGGTTTCTTGTGCAGCGTCTTGGCCACAATTTGCGTCAGCGGCGCGGGAATGGAGTGGCTGAGTTTGCCGAGCGGCATCGCCTCCTGCTGCACGATTTGCATGGCCGTGAGCGCAGGAGTCGCTCCGTGAAAAGGATGGCGACCGCCCAGCATTTCGTAGAAAACCACGCCCAGAGAAAAGACGTCGGCTCGAAAATCGGGCAGATTTCCCATGAGGACTTCCGGCGCCATGTAACTCGGGGTCCCGCCTAGGGAAGCGAACGAGGAAAGTGACTGGGTAGCGGCGGTGGCGGGCACGCAACTCGTGGCCGGCAGGTGCCGGGCAACGCCGAAGTCGAGCAACTTCACCTGCCCGGATTCGGTGAGCATCACGTTCTCGGGTTTAATGTCGCCATGGAGAATGCCGCGCTCGTGCGCGGCTGTAAGCGCATCGGCGCACTGAATCGCGATTTCGAAAAATTGATTGACGTTGATCGCCTGATTCAGGCGTTCTCGTAGCGTTCGACCCTCGACGTACTCCATGACGAGGAACACTTCCCCGTCCTGTTCCACAATGTCATAAACGCTGGCAATATTTGGATGGTTCAGTGCCGAAAGGCGCCGTCCCTCGCGCAGCAGGCGAGAGGCTTCCGCGGGACGGCCGCTTCCGCTGGCTGAAACCCGCTTGATGGCGACCGTGCGCCGCAGCTTCGGATCTTCCGCGCGCCACACCTCTCCCATGCCGCCGGCGCCAAGGCGAGCGACAACCTGGAGGCGGCCGAGGAGCGTGCCACTCAAATCCGGTCGCGGAGCTGTAGTCGGTGCGCGGTCGAACGTCTCATCCATAGAAGAATGCACAAGAGACGACGGAAAGGGGGGAGTGTCGCTAAGCCCGGAATTCTACACTACCCAGAAAAGCGGAGGGAATATAATTTGAGCAGGATCGGGCTTTTGCGGGTTTCGTTGCTAGCCGAATACTCCGGCCACACCGCCTGCCGATGGACCTATAACGGGAAAGGCGGATGGAATCAGGAAACTCCGATTCGCGCCATTCCTTTTGTTTTTGCTGTTTTTGCTGTTTTTGCGCTGGGTACCTCGGCCTGCTCCATCAGGCCATTCCCGCATGCTCTCGACCATTCCGTCTGGCCATGCAGTCCGTCCCCTACGGGTCCATCGGCGTTGTAAAGCGGTGCGAGGTAGATGCCGTGCCCTGCAGCCATGGTCTCCATCTCCTCGACGCGCTTTTGCGTGATGAAGCCTCGGCCCTGGGAGAAGGGTTCGAACCGGCCCGCCAGAGCAAGAGCCATGCCTTCCAGTAGACATCCATGGACCACATCGGGAAACGGATGGCGATTCAGAATTCCGTGGAAATCCGGTGTGAACCTCAATCTGCCCGTGATCTGCCCCAGACCTCCGAAGAAGATTTTGGCGCCGGGCATCTGCGCGTTTGGAGACAGGTTCTTGGGGTAGCCCGCATCGCAAACGATGGCCTGGGGTGCGATGCGCCCCAACAGAAGCGAAGGGGACGCAAGACTCGCGGCGCAGATCACGAGGTCGGCCTCGGCCGAGAATGGCTGGAGCTTGTTCTCGAGGCAATCGGAGGCGATCTCCACCTGAACTTCATCGATTCGCAACTCCGCTGCGAGTCTGCGTAGTCGCTCCAGGTTGCGTGCGCTGAGCAGCACGCGCTTCACCAGAGGCGCCAAACAACGGGCGCAGCCGGAACCCACATCTCCCGTCGCACCCACGATGAGCAGGGTTGATTGTCGGAGGTCGCGACCTTCGAGAACGCACATCTTCTTGATGCCCTGAACGATGAAACCAACCGTCAACGTGTTGCCGGTGGTGAAGACCGTATCGCGTCTTTCCGGAAGCTGATCGAAGTTGCCCTCGATCAGAATGGAGCTGAATCCGCCGAGACTCACAATCCTCGCTCCTGCCCTGATGGCACAGGCAGCCGCTGCTCGAACCCGGGCGATGTTCTCGTGCACGTAGGCGGCTTCCAGGCGGTCCGGAGGAATGAAGGAGTCGATGTAGAGGCCGTGCGCCGTTGCTCCGACAATCCTCGGGCCGTCGATCTTCGTAGGGAGGATCGATGCAGGGAGGATCGATCCGACTTGGACATGGCAGACCGCTCGGGGCGGAATCCAGGGAAGGATGTCCTTCACCTCATCGTCCGGCAGATGCAAACGGTCCGGACCGCGCAGGACGGCGAGAACGTCCGCAGCCGCCCTCCAACTCTCCTGATGCCCAATCAGAGCGAAATCGACATGCTCCGTCGTTGCTTGCTCGGTCTGCGCTTGGATCGTCCGCTCTGGCCTGACTACACTGGCAACTGCGCCACCCATGTCAAGGTGACCTCCCCGGGTATCCCCAGCATGTCCAGCGTCTTCAGATACTGTTGCAGCGACGCTCCGCGAAGCTCGGCTGCACTCAAGCTGACTTCGAACAAGGATGGCTTCACACAGTTGCCGTGACACACTTCGCAATGACCATCTCGACACTCTTTCGCCAGCATCTTCGCGAGGGTGGTCATCACATCAAGATGCAGCCGGTACACCTTATCGTCGAAGCGCGGCGCATCCAAGGCCCGCTCCGCGCGGAGAATCGTCATGGCGTGATCGACGTGCTCTTCTTCCTCTGCGGCAATGGAGCTAAAGGTCTGGCCCAGACTTCCCGGCGCCACTTTGCCGACGCGCGCATAGCTGGCGACGGCGAATGATTCGAGCATGATCTCCTGAACGATCAGGCAGCCGATAAAGTCGCGCTCTGTGATGCAGCCCAGGAATGCGTCGCCGAGCCGCTTCCAATGCTTTGCCTCGACGTTATTGGAAACCTCCACGCCAATCTTGCGGCCTTCGGCAGCGAAGCGAGCAGCATGCCCCCGTTCGATCTGCGCATGCTCCAGCGCATCGGCTCGTTCGTCGGGATCGTCACATATCTCCGATAACGAGGTGTAGTTCATCGCGGCGATGAGTTCGCCGGTCATGGCCTGCGCCAGCACGTCCTGCCAAATCGGAGCGCTGGGTGAGAGAGAAGCACATTCAATGGTTGAGCAGTTAACAGTGATAAGTGGTTCCATGCGTCCTTCTGTGTTCATACTCATTTCTCCTTACGCGAAGCATTCCATCAAGACTGCATGCCAATCAGAGGGGCCCTTGATAGCGGCGCTGCCGGACTGCTGCGGCCAGCAATATTGCGGCCACAGCCAGCCCGAGCCACAGACTCGGGCTGCCCAGAAATCTGCCTGGAGCGAGTTGGGTCAGGGGAATAAAATGCGCATCGATGGGGACGCCAGCTTTGTCCTTGAGGTCGAAAGCGCCCGCTGCGAATCCAATCAAGCGATCTTGCAGCAGTAGGCCGAAATATGAAGTGTGGAACGCAATCCTCTCGCCAGCGGCAATCGCCAGCGGCGGTATCACGGCCCATAGAAATGTCGCGCGCCGCGCCCAGCCTGAGACCAACAGAAACCAACAGTAGATGGGCGCATGCCACAGCGCCAGCGCGGCCGTAGCGTAGAGCGTCACCAACTCCATCTCGAACAAAGGCGGAGCCCACGGCATCCCGGTACCCGCACCGCTCAACAGCAGGGCGGCGGCGCTGAGCAGCAACATGATCAGCTGCAACGCAACCGTGATGGCGAAGGCGAGCAGCGGCAGAACCACGAGGGGAATACTCGCCTTCGAGAGCACGGTTGTAAGATCGGAGACCGGCAGCGACTTCCAGAAAAGGATGGTGCGATCGCGGCGTTCGCTGTGCAGCGCGTCGAGCGCGTAGAAGATCCCGACGAGGAATGCGATCAGCATGATCAACATGGCAGCGTGACTGTAGGGCATAGCAAGCACGATGACGGAAGGCATCGGGCCGTGCGCCGCCGCTATTCCGCGCATGCTGCGCGGCACCCAAAACAGGCTGATCAGGAAGCCGAAGCAGTAGACGGCGGCGACCGCCAGGGGCGCCACATAGACGGAACGGTTCTCCCACAATTCGCGCCGTATCGACCAGTACATCGGCCGGGTCTCCGATATCACTGCGGGGGCGACAGCCTGCGAGCCGAGCGGCGACTCCGGCAGCCCGTTCGATTGCGTATTCATTGAGGCACTCCTTGTGCCTGGCCGGACTTATCGACCGGCTTATTTCCCTGCGTATCCCCCAACAGGGCAACGAACAAGTCGGCAATGCTGGGCGTGCGGAGGTCGCCAAGGGTTGCGAGTTGCTGACGATCGACACGATTGGATTTCAGATCGGACTGCAAATCGAATAACAGGATGCTGCGACCCAACACCGGGCGCTCGTGCAGCGGATTGCGGGCCCGTGCTGCGGCGAGGTGCGGGGGATGCACCGTCACTTCCAGATAGCGCGACTCGAACCCTTCCATGCTGCAAGCGAGGACGATTCGGCCGCGGTTGATGAACATGAGATCGGTGAGCACGTTCTCGATGTCATCCACCTGATGGGTCGTCACCACAATGGTGCGGCTGCGGTCGTAGTAGTCGTTCAGCAGCGAATCGTAAAACTGTTTGCGATACAGGATATCGAGGCCCAGCGTTGGTTCATCTAGCACCAGCAATTTCGCATCAATGGCCATGACCATAGCCAGATGCAGCTGGGTCACCATGCCTTTCGACAATTCCCTGACCTTGCTGGTGCGCCGGATGTCTGTCCGGGCGAGAAAACCTTCCGCCTTGGCACGATCGAATCGCGGATGCACTCCGGCAACGTATTCGAGCGCCTGCGAAACCCGCATCCAGCGCGGTAGCACGGCGACATCCGCAATGAAGCAGACATCGCGCATGAGCTGATCGCGCTCGCTCCAGGGATCGCGTCCGAGCACCCTCAGTTCTCCCTGATACGGAGTGAGGCCGAGAATCGCATTGAGCGCGGTGCTCTTGCCTGCGCCGTTGGGTCCGATAAGTCCAAGGATGCGGCCCTCTTCGACCCGCAGATCGACGCTATCCAGGGCGACGGTTTTGCCGAATGCCTTGCGAAGGCCACGTGCTTCTATGCATGCCATGGCTTCAGCGCTCCTCCCCGGTAGCTTTCGCCGAGGACTCTGCCGACGTCTGGCGAGTCGCGCCGGCAGCCAGCAGTTCTTCGGGTTTCAAGCCGAGCCGCTGAATGGTCGCCTGCACCCTGGGCCATTCTTCCGCGAGAAACTTCTGGCGTTCGCCCTGCAGTAGCAGATTGCGCGCGCCGCTATTGATGAACATTCCGCGACCTCGTTTACTCTCGACCAGTTGCTCGTCGACCAGTTGTTGATAGCCCTTTAGAACCGTGAGGTGATTGACCCGATATTCGGCCGCGACGTTGCGCACCGACGGCAGGGGATCGCCTTCCCTGAGAACCCCCTCCAGTATCATTGCGACCACACGGTCGCGAAGCTGGCGGTAAATCGGTTGATTGTCGTTCCACTCACGGTCCATCAGGTTTTCCAGATCGCCTTTCGGAGATGCGTTCTGTCACTTTATTCGCTGCAGGTCTAAGCGCGCGTGGAACGGTTTGTCCCCAGGCATCATGTAAGTCCAGTCCTCGCTGTGATGATTGGCGTCGATCACGGTAAAGACCGCATGGTACATGTGTCCGTTCTCGGTGCTACCGGCGACGTCGAGAAAATCGAAGTCGACCGTTTTTCCGTCGGGCGACATTTTGCCTGCCATGCGGGGCCGATTCCCGGCGTCGCAATAATGAGTCAGGAGCAAACGGTCGCCGTCCAGATAGAGCATAGTGATCGGATCGTCGGGTCTTCCCGCTCCAGTCATCTCATGCACGAGCGCGTTGCCCATGGAAGTCACGCGCAGCGAAACGTGCATCATCTTGCCATCCAGCGGCGTTCCGCTGGCCGCAGTTTGGCCTTCCCAGGAGCCAGCCAGCGTTTTCAGCGTGTCGAACGACTTTTGCGCGTCGGACTGCGCCACGGCCGTGACGGAGAGCGACATCAGAGCAACGGACAGCATCAAACGAAAGCATTTCATGTTTCATTCTCCTCTCAAACTTCTCTACGTCCGGATCGGGTCTCTGCCCGCGTTCAACTGCCAGCAATCATCCCCGCCAGAAGTATAGTGATATAGTTAACTATATCACTATTGGAAATGCAAGCTCTTTTTTGTGATTTTTTTCACCCCACGCGAGTGATCCTCTATCTATCTTAGAAACAATGGTTTAGGAAAAGGAGAAAACAGCGAAGTCTCAGACTTGAGACTTTCACTTATTCTTGGCGCCGTGGTGAGTACCTGATTTTCTTGGGTGGTAGGGGAAGACGCTGACTCGATGTTGGCTGCTTTTCCCGCACAGCAGTAGCATTTCTCGTGATCGCAACCATTCAGTTGGAGACGATTCGGATGGCAACCAGTGAGGATTTTCCCGGGACGGAATTTTCGACCGTGGTGGTGAGCAGAACCTGAAAACTAGGTGGTAGGGTCTTGTGGTCGGGAGCCAGATCAAGCAGCGCTTTCCGCAGCTCCACCATGCGCTCAGGGTTGGTGAGGTACTCGATAGCAGCCTGAGAACCCTGCGTGTAAATGCCATAAATCAAAAGAACGCGTTTTTCCTTTCTTTCGTTCGGCAGCATCAGCACCACCGCATAGTCCCGCCTCAACTGGTTGGTTACGGGATCGAACTCGGGCTTGTATACTTCCTTTTCCCCGGGCTGAGGATTGCGGTTTAGAATCACGCCGCTGTGGAATTGGAATCCCTGGACGTTGAGGAAGACTCTGCCGCTCCAGGACTGATTGCCCCCAAGCAGAATCGCGTTGTCTCCCTTGATTTCCTCGAAATTGACCAGGCGGGAAGGTTGCACGCGGCAACCCTGGCCAACGCTGGCGAACATCTTGCACAAGTTGACCACTCCCAGGGTTTCGCCGACGGAAGTGAAATCGGTGAGGCTGGGAACGAACAGAAAGCGTTTCAATTCGCGGAAATGAATTGTGTCGCGGAATTCCGGCAGACTCGCTTTTGGGATCTCGTGACCTTCGGCCAGAGTCTGCGAGCTGTCCCCATCGTGAGCGGCGCGCAATAACGGATGATTTGGAATCGTGATCAGCGGTGCATCGGCGGGGAGCAGGAAGGGACGCCAGAACCACTCCAGGCCGTCTGGCAAGCTGGTGACTGGCTCTCTGGGCGGCGCGGTGCGTGTGCCTTTCCAGTAATCAAGAATAAGGAGAGAAGCAAGCGCGAGGCACAGAGCACCCAAAACCAACGTGGCGGAACCATGGAGGCGCCGGGGCGCGCGCACTGTCAGGCCCTCGATCAAAGCTGGCGGGTCCGCAGCAGATTCATCGGACGTGCTGCGGCGGTAGACTGGGACGTAATGACCGGAGGGCAGATCGAGGCGGATCAGACCGCTGCGACCATCCTCCTCATAATATTTGTTGAGCAGTCTGCGGATCTCGTGTGCTTGCACCCGCACAATCGGATCCTTTTGCGCATTGAAATCGACACCCCGATCGTAGACCTCGACCCCGATCAGATATTCGTTGAGCTTGTCTCCGTTGCCCAGGAAGGCTTGTTCAGACACAAATTCGAGGAAGCGGGTCTTTTTTGGAGAGTTCGCGAAATATTTGCTCTCCAGGACGCGGCGCAGTTCTTCGCGCTTCTCGAACAGCGAGATGGAGGACGCTACGGACGTGTGAACAGATGTCACCTTGGGATTGTGACAGTTGCGGCAGACAAACGCGCTCCGCTAGCGACGTTTCTTCGTTCAGATCGCACGATAGCACTGGCGATTGGCGTAGGTCAATGCGGAAGATCGGCGCCATGGCGGGCAGAAGTAACCGTTATTTGAGCCGTTAATTGCAGTTATGTACTGCCATGCGAGATGTTTCTGAGATCACTCATTCAGTCAGCTCGCACGCATGCAACACGCTGATCGCGGGGTGATCGAACCCACAATGCTTGATTCAAGCCCATTTATTTGGGCGGGGTTCGACGAAGTTTGTCCCTCAAACCACGCGCTCGGCACTTCCCGGGGTCCAATCGACCCCCAAAATCGTACGGTTAACCTCCACCATAACCTCAATTACCTTGTTTAGGAATGCCATGCCAGACTAGAAGCATCCTGTGCAGGGCACGCCGAAATTTGCGAGGGTCTGCAACCGACTGCTTCTGAGCTCGCTGTTTGGTTCCTCTTTCTGGATGCTCTGCGCTTCGGTCGCGGGGCAAACTGCGGAACTGGTGGCGACGAAGCGATTCGAGAGTGCGATTTTGACCGTCAAATCGGAGGGAGCCAAAGGGAACAAATACGGATTCGAAGGCGGTAGAGTCCTCAAACTGAACGGTACTTACCATTTATTTACGTCAGAAATGATCGGAGATCCGCACTGGGTCAAGATGAAGTTGGCGCATTGGGTCAGTCAGGACCGTCTGCATTGGACGCGGCTTGCGACGCTAGCCGAATCGAGTGGCGACTTTACCGGTAAAGATCCGCGCGCCGCGCTGTGGTCTCCCTTGCCGGTCTACAACCCCACGGACAATCGCTGGAACCTGTTTTATGTTGCCTATCAAGCCGCTCCCGATACCTCGCAGCAGTGGCTGACTAACCATGAAGGAAGAATCTGGCGTGCGGTGTCGAACACTCCGGGTGTGGATGGGATCGGCGGCCCGTACACCGATGCCGGCGTGATTCTCCAGCGGGATCGGGATTCCGACGCATGGGAAGGCTTGCAGGGCACAGATTCGTTTTTTCCCTACAAAGTTGGAGACGAGTGGTATGCGCTGTATGGCAGCGCTCATACCGAGAAGATTCCCATTTCTTTGTGGCAGGTAGGCCTGGCGAAGGCCCCGGAGCTGGCTGGGCCCTGGGTGCGTTGCACGGATCGGAATCCACTGACGGTGGAGAAGCGGTTCATCGAAAATCCGATCGTCACCAGACTGGAGGACGGAACTTACGTTGCCGTCTACGACACGGATGAACCGAATGCCATTGGCTATACATTCTCACCGGACGGTGTTCATTGGTCCCCCGGCCAACATTTGTTGGTGCAGGAAGGCAAGAGGGTATGGGCGAGCGAGGTTCGCACGCCGCTTGGACTGATTCCGGAAGGGAAGGATTCGTTCACGCTGTTCTACACAGCGAATGAAAAAGTCTCGGGCATGCAAACCGATGCGAACGGAATCAACAGCGCGCCAGGATCGCTTGGGTTGGCGGAAGTGCGGCTAAAAAAGCAGTGACGGCAAAATTTCGCGGCAAACAAGAATACGGGCTTGAACAAGCCCTTCGGAGTTCGACGCAAGTTATGGGGAGGGCGCTATGCCAAACGTATTAGCATTCGATACTCGTAGCAGCGCAACGACGGCAACGGGTCTGACAAGAATGTCGAAAGGAACTTCACAGATTTCGTGGCCGTCATTGATCGTTGCTGCCGTCCTTTTTTCACTGCTGCTTGGCTCCATTGCCCGGGCACAGTCGACAACCGGATCAATCTACGGACAAATTACCGATCCATCGGGCGCAGTGGTGGCCGGGGCACGCGTAGCCGCGCTCAATTCAGCGACAGGTGTTGCCTACCCGGCAGGTTCCGACGGCCAGGGAAATTACACGGTCTTCAACCTCCTGCCCGGCGTGTACAGCGTTAGGGTAGAAAAGGATGGATTTGACAGCGTCTCGATCAGGGATGTGCGTATCGTTATTGATCAGAAACAACTGCTGAACTTCCAACTCAAAATTGGCGCCGTCGCGACCATTGAGACGGTTACCGTCGCGCCCACAATGTTGCAAACTGAGAGTGCGGAGACGGGCGAGGTCATCCAGTCGCTCGACATTCTCGACCTGCCACTGCTCGGCCGGCGTTTCTTTGACTTGACCGCGCTGACCGCAGGAGTAAGTCAACAGGGTGGAAGCCTCAACACTTTCAATTTCTCGGTGAACGGCCAGAGGGAATACGCAAACTCGATTCAGATTGATGGCATCGAATCCACAACCAACCGAACCCAGGACATTACGGCCACGCCGAGCGTCGATTCCATTGAAGAGTTCAAGGTTGCCACCTCCAACTACGATGCGGAGTTTGGCCGCTCGGCTGGCGGCGAGGTCTCAATCCAGACCAAGTCGGGCACCAACCGGTGGCATGGCGATGCCTATGAGTTTTTTCGACCCAATTTCACAGCCGCCAAGCAATACAGTTTCTTCGGGACTCACGTTCCACCTTCTGTACTCAAGCAGCACAATTATGGCGGCACGTTCGGGGGTCCGATTAGAAAAGATAAGACGTTCTTCTTCGCCTCTTACGAGGGTACGAAGTCGAGTTATGCGAGTGACGGAGTGTTTCAGACACCACCGATGAGTCAGATCAAGGTGTTGCCCGATGGTTCCGTAGATCTGTCGGGGCTGATCGATCCTTTGGCTGGAACTCCCAAGGTGCCGGCGGGGCAGGTCATCCCCATCTTCGATCCAGCAGTCTCGTTCGCGAACTACGGTGGAGTAGCGAAGCAGTTCCCTGGGAATATTATTCCGGCAAACGAAGTCAGCAAGGCCGGCTTGAACACGCTGCTGAATTTCTTTGCGCAGCCCAATCTGCCCGGGACCGACAACGGCTGGTTTAACAACTTCCAGTTTCATTATCCGAATCTGTACCATCAAAAGCAGGCTGATGCGCGGTTGGATCAGAATTTCTCCGACCGGGATCGGCTATCCGTTGTCTTCCATTACAACGATTCTCAATCGCTGACCGACAACATTTATTACGGCCACACCGTCGTGCCGGGCGCGGACGACACCGACTTCGCCAACAATCAGGTTGCAGGGGCGCAAGAGTACTCCGTGAGCGAAACTCACCTTTTCTCGACGAGATTCATCAACGAAATCCGTTTTGGCTACACGCGATATTACCTGGACCAATACAGCCTGCTCAGCGGGCACGACTACAGCACCCAGTATGGAATGGCAAATGTCGCAGTTCCGGGAATTGCCGCGACGGACGCATACCCCTATATCGACCTTTATTCAGGCTATTTCACAGGGGGATCGAGCTACAAACCGCTGCTTCTCCAGGACCACAATGTACAAATCTCTGACAACGTGGTTCTAAGTGGAATTGGAAGGCATGAATTCAAGTTCGGTGGTGATTTCCGCCGCCTGAATTCCTTTCCTTACTTCACCATCTTTCCCACTGGATTTCAGTACTATGGAGCGTACTTCTCACCCTCAACCAGCGATCCGACCTTCGGCTACTTCAATGCCAATGCGTGGTTCCCCAATGGCGGGTCTGACATCTCAGATCTGCTGGTGGGACTGCCGTTCGCTACTGACATTGGACTTCAGCTTACCAACCCGCACACGCAGAGCTGGGAGATGCACTTCTTCGGGCAGGACACGTACAAAGTGACTCCTCGCTTAACGCTGAACTATGGGTTGCGGTATGAATACCAGGCTCCGTACACGGATGCGCACAACTTTTCCTCAGATTTCGACCCGAATGCGATCAACCCCCCGAACGCGATGCACTCCTCAGTCACCCACGGAGCCATATTGGTTGCCGGCAGGGGCTCAAATTCCAGGTCTCTGATTAACTCCCGTTGGAACGACTTTGCGCCCCGGGTAGGTTTCGCCTTTCAGATCGCCCCGAAAACTGTGTTGCGCGGCGGTTTTGGACTTTTCTACTCTCCCGAGAATGACGGCAAAGAAGATCTCCTGGCGCGGAACTATCCCTTTTCAAATCTGAGCAGTTACGAGGACTACTATTATTTTGGTCCACCGGCATACCAGTTGGACACTGGCATTCCGCGGAGCGCCGCGATACCCTTTGCAGGCGTGGCCCAGATCGACCCCGCTAACATTCCCAGCGGCTCCCTTTTGACTACGTATTACGTGAATCCCAGGATGAAGACCGGATATTCTGAGCAATTCAACTTGGCTTTGCAGCGGGAACTGGGGTCTAATTTCACTCTCGAAGCTGCCTACATCGGCAACAAGAGTCATCATCTCTCCTATGAAATCGGCGACATTAATTTCGATTTCACCCAGCAAGCGGAGGGGTTCATCAACCCGAACCTGGGGAAGATTCAGGGTCTAACCGATCTTGGTTGGGGAGAATACGACGGCCTTCAGGTGAAGTTAACAAAACGCGTTTCCCATAACCTTAACTTCCTGGCGAGCTATACGTATTCTCACGGTCTGGACAATGGGCCTTCGCCGTTCAACTTGGGCCTCAACAGTAACTTCCCGCAGAATCCTTACGATCTTAACGCAGAGGTTGCTTCGTCAGACATCGATATTCGCCACAGTTTTGTTTTCAGCGGGCTCTATCACCTTCCGATTGGGCGTGGGCAGAAGTTTTTTGGAAATGTGGGGCGCGCGCCGGATATGATCTTGGGCGGTTGGCAGCTTAACGCGATATTCTTCATGCACACTGGAACTCCGGTGAACGTGGTGCGGGGCGCACCGCTCACTACTTGTCCCGGCGTTAGGCCAAACCTGGTTGGCGACCCGACAATTCCGCGCTCGCAGCGTACCCTCGACAAGTACTTCAACGCCGCTGCCTTTTCGAGCACAAATCTCACGGGCTGCGAACCCGGAGACGCTGGACGAAACCTAATCACCGGTCCCGGATATATCAATCTCGACTCCTCCCTGTTCAAGGAGTTCGAGTTACGGGAAGGGATCAAGCTGCAAACCCGGTTTGAGTTCTTCAACACGCTCAACACGCCGCACTTCGAGAACCCGGATGGAGTGGAAAGCGACGGGACTTTTGGGCAGATTCCGGCGAAGGTCGGCAACAACATGCGAATCATGCAGGTGGCGGCAAAGTTTATTTTCTGAGCATGCATTTTTTTCGGGAGATGGTCGTTGGACGAGTCGGTGTGTCCGGCAGGATGCGGCACGTGCGATTGGAGCCCTATACTGATCCAACCTTGGAATCTACGCTTCATCCAGCGGAGTTGAAGCCGGTCCGAGCACGAAAGGGTCTTCGGCCAATCACGCTGCGTTGCGCGGTGGGCCTATTCCTGTTCACGTTCGGATTGCATGGCTGGGCCGATCCCGTGCTGCCCTCCTTCATTAGTGACCACATGGTTTTGCAGCAGGGCCGCGAGATTCATGTCTGGGGTAAGGCGGACGCCGCTGAGAAAATCGTCGTTCGTCTTGCCGGGCACGCCGCTTCCACGACTACCGACGCGCGCAATCATTGGAGCGTTCAGCTTCCGCCCTTGTCGGCTGGAGGGCCGTTCACGCTCATCGTGCAGGGAAATAAAACGATCGAGATAAAGGACGTAATGATCGGAGAAGTCTGGATCGCCTCCGGTCAATCGAACATGACGTTCTCGCTCGATAGTGCCGAGGGCGCTGCTAGCGAGGTTCCGAAAGCCGATTATCCGCAGATCAGACTATTTACCGTCCCCAGGAAAATTGCTTTATCTCCGCAGGAGGACACGCTCCCGGTGCACTGGCAGATTTGCACTCCCGACAACGCCAAGAGCTTTTCCGCGGTTGCGTATTTCTTTGCCCGCCAGATCCATCGCAAACTGAGCGTTCCCGTGGGCGTAGTCGAGAGCGCGTGGCCTGGGACCACGATTGAAGACTGGGTGGCTCCAGAAGCCTTGAAGGCCGACGCGGACTTAGCGCCGATTCTCGAACAATGGCATGACGCGACGTCCGACGAGAAGAAGTTTGCCGAAAACGCGCTCCCTCTCGAACTCGAATTCGATGATTTCGAACTGATCCCTGCAATCGCCGGTTCGCCCAGCAAAATGCTGGCGAACTTTGATGACGGAACATCGCGTATCGCAACCGGGGGATCGTTTTCTTATGGCTGGGGGGATTCGCCGGATGCTCTGTTCGAGCTGGCGTCACCCGGCCGGGGTGCGCGCGGCTTCGCGGCTCGGGTTGCTGGGCGGCTCGACGGGACACAAGCCTCGACGCTGACTGCCCACTTCAAACTGGATGGGGCAGAGGTCGATCTGAGCCCTTATGCCGGCATCCGCTTCTGGGTGCGAGGGAACGGTTCGTTTCGTTTCCGATCGAAGCAACCTACCGTTACCGACTGGGATGACTACGCCGCACCGGTGCTCAAGGCGTCGTCCGACTGGCAGGCGGTCACAGTTTGGTTCCGCGATCTCCGCCAGGACGGCTGGGGAGTTACGCTGCCCTTTACCCAGGACGCACTCTCGGGGTTCACGATCGAAAGCCTGACAAGCTTGGAATATGCGCCAATCCCCGTGTCCGGCCTTTACGAGGGAATGATCACACCTCTGCTGCCGTCGGCGTTTCGCGGCGTGCTCTGGTACCAAGGAGAAAGCAACGCGCTCAAGGCTCAACAATATCGGAAGCTGCTTCCCAGGTTGGTCGCCAGCTGGCGTGACGCCTTGCACGACCAGGATCTGGAATTCCTGATCGTGCAGTTACCCAATCACGGGGCAACGACCGACGCCCCGGGTGAATCGGCGTGGGCCGAGTTGCGAGAGGCGCAGTTGCTGACCTTGCAGCATGTTCCGAAGACCGGGATGGCAGTCACGATCGACGTCGGAGATCCGAAGGATCTTCATCCCCACCGAAAGCTGGAAGTCGGGCAGCGGCTGGCGTTGTGGGCGCAGGGGACCATATATAAGGAGCCGATCGAATATTCGGGACCTCTGTATGAGTCCATGCGGATCGAAGGCGGTGAGATCCGGGTGCGCTTTACTCACGTAGGTTCAGGACTGGAAGCGCGCGATGGAACAGGGTTGCGCGGTTTTGCCATCGCGGGCGCGGACAGAAAATTCCACTGGGCCGAGGCCCGCATGGACGGCGATACGGTGGTGATTTCCAGTCGAGATGTGCCCCGCCCGGTGGCGGTGCGCTACGCGTGGGGAGACAGTCCGTTATGTAATCTGTTTAACAAAGATGGCTTGCCAGCCTCTCCGTTCCGCACCGACGATTGGCCGGGGATCACCGCTCAACAGTGAATCGGGGCTTGGGTTCCTTCGCAAACTCGAATATGAAGAATTTCAGCAATGCTCGGTTCGCCTCGATCCCGGCGCGAATCTCCCGGGCCGCGCTCGTCTTCCTGTTGGCAGGCGGCTGTGTGCTGGCCGCGCCGGTCGCAGAGGGAGCACAGGAGTGGAATCCTCAGCGCGTGGGCTCCCCGCTGCTGCCAGATCCGATATGGGTGTACAACAATTGGTCGGCTTACGATGAATTGTCGGACCGGATTCCGCTTACCGAAGAACTGGCGCACTCCGAATTGCCGCAGGCGCACAATCTGCGCCAGTTCCCGCATCGCCCGTTCGGATCGAACCAGAACGCGTCCATCATGTAATAGTCGAAATGCGGTCCGGGCCGTCGGGCCAATTCGGCTTCCGCCACTGGCGATAGGCGCCGCTGGATCGCGCAGTGCCGGAGTGATGGAATTCTTCCCGGACTGTGGGTTCAGCACGAACACGCTGGTCAAGCTCAACGCCGCGCCGCAATGGCAGGATTCTCTCAACCAGAACAAAGGATCGATGTCATTCTATGAAGGTGGGTTTCTGCCTGACTTCATGACGGTTCTCGAGTACTGGTATGACCGGGGCATCCGCATGTTTAAGTTTGATTTCGTCGATTTTGCGGCAGCCACCCCGGACGCTGAAAAGACGCAAACCCAGCAGGAAATCAGCCTGCGCAATCAAAACGCATTCCGCGAAGCGCTGCGGAAGTTTCGCCAGAAAAATCCTGACGTGGTTCTTGAGGGCTTTAATGGCTTCGGCGGCGAGGTCGAGTCCACCGATGCGCCTTTGCGGTTTCAGCATCTGGTCGATCTGCGCTGGCTGGAGGTGTTCGACGCCTTGTATTCCGGCGACCCGCGCCCCTCGGATGTTCCCGAGATGAATTTCTGGCGCTCCATGGACATCTACAGTGACCATATGGTGCGGCAGTACGAACGAAATTTTCTGCCGCTTGAGCGAATCGATTCGACCGGCTTCATGATCGGCAACACCGGGACCATCTATTACCGAAAGACGAATGCATGGCAGGGGATGTTGCTCCTGATGGTGGCGCGCGGCGGCTGGATCAATACCATTCACGGCAATCTTGAGTTTCTCGATGACCAGCAGGCGCGCTGGTTCGCCAAGGTGCAGTCGATGTACGCGCCCCTCGAGGCCATGGGGCGAACCAAGACCTTCGGTGGAATGCCGGGAGAGGTCAAGCCTTATGGCTTTGGTTCTTTCGATAGTCAAGGAGCAGTGTTTGCGGTCTTGAATCCGGGACAGAGCGTGGAAGAAATCGAGATGCCGTTGCTATCGCGGGTGCAAAAGCAGATCGCCAGCGGACGCATTCTCTTCCGTGACGCGGGGTTCACGCCGGTATTGACGGGAAACAGAGTCAAACTGGGCCCCGGGCAGATGGCTGCTGTCGGATTCGGGCGTTACGCGGACGCCAGATACGATCTGGGGATTCAAGAGGACGTACGAATTCCGATGAGCATTCGCCCGGTTGCCGCGCAGTTTCAGCCGGTTGAGAGCAATGCAATGATGGCGACGACCGCGCCTCCCGAGAAAGGCGATCTCAGGATCATTCTGCAGCAGCGAGGAAAAGATGGGCACCTGTTGCGGAGTTGGCCGGGCGGGCCGCCCGACGGTGTTCCTGTGGGCAGAGTTCTGGTGTTGCAGGCAACCCAGGGAGGGAGAAATATTCCGATCGAGATCAACTACGACAAGATGATCTGGAGTGGACTCTCTTGGGCTGTGGGTGAAATCCGCCACCAGGCGATGCATGCCGGAGAGCCGATTACAATCCGTTGCTCTTCAAGCGAGAAAAATTCCGTCGCCCTGGATTGTAAGCTTTTGGCGGTAGAGTACTAGGCTCGTGGGTCTTGCACCAGCGTTTGCGCGGAAGAGTTCTTCCATAGAGCCCGCTCAATCACTACGATATGTCATGCCAACCGTTTAGAGCTTTTCTTCATAGGAAGTTGCTCGGCATTGCGCTCGCTTGCATGCTCTTCAGCGCAATACCCTGCTCCGCGGCCCAGGCTGCATCTCGCGGAGTGATTTACTTCGTGGAGTGCGGCAGCGACGCGCAGAAGAACGATGTTCAGAAAAACGATGGCCGTTCTGCAGATTCACCCTGGACCACCCTGGAGCAAGTGAACGGACATCGATTCGCAGCCGGGGACGAGGTGCGCTTCAAACGGGGCAGCATTTGCCGCGGCATGCTGTGGCCGAAGGGCAGTGGTTCCCACCCCGCACCAATTCGCATGACGGCCTACGGTACAGGAGTGCGGCCGAAGATCGTTGCGGCATCCGGAAGCGATGCGGTACTGAAGCTGTTCAACCAGGAGTATTGGAACATCGACTCCCTGGACCTTTCCGGAGCCAACAAGTTCGGCGTGTTTGTCAGCGGAGACAAAGGCATCCTGCGCCATATCTACCTGGCGAATCTGCTGGTGCACAATGTCGGTGGCGCGGAGATGAAGAATAAGGAGAGCGGGCTGGTGGTGATCTCTCCCGGGAGTGTCGATCAGCGTTTCGACGATGTGCTGGTGGATGGCGTGACCGCCTACAACACGCGGGAATGGGTTGGCATCATGGTAGGCGGTGGCAATTTTGGCTGGCCGCCGGAGAGCACCTGGAGCACCCACGTTACGATTCGTGACTGCGTCGTGCACGATGTGCAGGGAGACGGAATTGTGCTGTTCCGTGTGCGGGATGGCCGCATCGGGTCGAGTGTGGCGTGGCATACCGGAATGCAGGCCACCGAAAGCATGGGAACTCCGAATGCAATCTGGACCTGGATGTGTCGAGACTGCGTTGTGGAACAGAATGAGGCGTTCCTGACAGACAGCCCGGGCGTGGATGGTGGAGCATTTGACATCGACTATGGCAACACGAATAACTCTGTCGTCGACAATTACGGACACGACACACAGGGATACTGCATTGCCGTCTTCGCGGCTGGATTTGTTACGCAGCACAGCGAAGTTCGGGGCAACACGTGCCTGAACAATGGGCGCAGTCCCCGAATGGCGCAGTTTCAAGGGGCGATCTTCTTGCATACCTGGAATGAGGGGAAGCTGGATGGCCTGGTGGTGGAAGACAACACGATCTACTGGGATCCTCCAGGAACTGTTCCGGCAGTCATCAACGACGCTGCTTTTCAGGGAGAGAATGGAATTTTCCGCAATAATCGGATTTATTCGACGTCGCCATGGATGACTACAAGCGATCAGTCTCTTCACTTCGAGGGGAACCAGTACGGTCTTTACTCTCATGATGGCGCTTTGGATGGAAGGTGGAGTTATGGGAGCCGCATGTTTCAGGGCTTCGCGGACTATCAGGCCCACAGCGGTCAGGACGCCGGCAGCAGTTTTCGGCAGGTTGCCACGACAAATACGGACTTGATATTTTGGCCGAAATCCAGCGTCGCGACCCACCCGTTAGACGCCGCCTATCGCGATCTGCTCTCCCAGCCACGGGTGGGGGTTGAGGGCGGAGCTAGGCTGCATCAGCAGTTGCTGCGCGGCAAGTGGACAATGTATGCCGTGCTATCGGGCAAGCTGGACGCCGATCATTTGCTGAATGAGACGACCCGCAGACAATTGACGATGCTTAACAGTCTTGCCGCCCAGTTTCATGGCAATGGACTGGAGACAGTGATTGCGCTGCGCCAGGGGCCCGAGAGCGCTTCGGAAAAAGGGTCTCTGGGCAACGCAATCTCGGATCTCGACTTCGACACCGCTACGTTTGTAGCCGCACCGGTTCCGCTTAAAGATCTTAAAGATCGTAAAGATCGAAACACATCGGAAGCGTCTCTGCTGCTGTTCCTTTCGCCGGAGGGGCATGTGATCAAGGCCTGGCGCGGCGGGTTTTCGGGAGCCGCCGAACTCGGTCTTGCCCTACGCCAGAAGTTGGGCAACCCGGCATACTCAGAAATCGGCGAAGCCCAGTGAAAAGCAAGCTTGGTCTGCCCCGGGTTAAGATCAAAATTAAGATCGACGTCTGGGGCGCCCGTCAAGTGTTCGTAGCGGCGAATTTCAAGGCCACCAGGGAGAGCGATCGCCGCGCCGTGTTCGGGTTTCGTAACCAATGCAAACCAATGCAAGAAACCGCTTGCGTTGATGTGCGGTCCGCTGCTAGTTTCCAATTATCTAACCCGCCAGCACCGACTTGGAGATTGCAGAGGGTCCGGCTCCTTTCCCTGGATGGAGTTCCGTGAAAAACTCCCGTGGCAACGTCGCCATGCTTATCTTCACATTCGGTTCGGCTCCGATGAAAGGGGAACCATGTCTGCTCCGAAAACATCTCTTCCACTTGCCGGTAGTGAACGCGCTCCAATGCAAGGAGCGCGTGAAATAGGTCCGGCGGATCCTAGTGAAACCTTTGACGTGACAATTCGTTTGCGATCTCGCGCAGGAAAGAAGCCGATTAACAACGCCGATGCCTTCACAAAGCCGATTGAGCAACGCGCGAATTTGAGTCGCAAAGAATTCGAACAACGCCATGGCGCTGATCCTAAAGACATTGCTCTGGTCGAATCTTTTGCGCGGGAGCATCGACTCACGGTCAAGGAGAAAAGCGCGGGCCGTCGGACGGTCATTGTTTCCGGAACGGTTGCGGCCATGAACGAAGCGTTTGGGGTCGAATTGAAGGAATACGAGCATCCGAGCTGCCGCTATCGCGGGCGTACTGGACCAGTGCAGCTTCCTGCGGAACTGCTGGAGGTGATTGAGGGCGTCTTTGGCCTGGATAATCGTCCTCAGGCGAAAGCCCATTTTCGTAGGCGTGGGATCGCCGGCGCCCGTGCCGCTGCCGTAGACCTTTCCTACACACCGATACAAGTCGCCGCGCTTTATGACTTTCCCACAGGTGTGGACGGAGCCGGAGAATGTATCGCTGTGATCGAGTTGGGCGGCGGGTACAACCCTGCGGATCTGAGCAATTACTGGAAACAACTCAAGCTGACCAAGACTCCCACGGTGTCGGCGGTATCCGTCGGCAATGGCAGCAACAATCCAACCGGAGACCCAAACGGGCCGGATGGCGAAGTGATGTTGGACATTGAAGTGGCCGGCTCGATCGCGCCCGGCGTAAAGATCGTCGCTTACTTTGCGGAGAACACGGACGCCGGCTTTCTGAATGCAATCACCACCGCGGTGCACGACAGCACCAATAACCCGTCGGTGGTTTCCATCAGTTGGGGTGGTCCCGAATCTTCCTGGACACAGCAGGCCATGACGTCAATGGATGAGGCATTCCAGTCTGCGGCGGCGATGGGGGTGACTGTTTGTGTGGCGGCTGGAGACGAGGGATCAACCGACGGTGTGACGGATGGCCTGAACCACGTGGATTTCCCGGCATCGAGTCCTAATGTCCTGGCATGTGGAGGCACGGAGTTGGTGGCCTCGGGCAACACCATCACCAGTGAAACTGTGTGGGACGAACTCGCCAATAACGAAGGCGCAACCGGTGGCGGAATCAGTGACGTGTTTCCGCTTCCCAGTTGGCAGAACGGGGCCGGAGTGCCGCCCTCCGCCAATGCAAATCACAATGTTGGTCGAGGAGTTCCCGACGTGGCCGGCGATGCCGATCCAACCACTGGCTACGTAACTTTGGTCGATGGGCAAGCGGATGTCATCGGGGGTACCAGCGCCGTGGCTCCGCTCTGGGCCGGATTGATCGCGCTCATCAACCAGAGCGTTGGAAAACCAGTTGGCTTTATCAACCCATTGCTCTATCCGGCCTCGAAAAAAGCGAAAGATCTGAATGACATCACTTCGGGCAACAACGGCGCCTATTCAGCCGGTCCTGGATGGGACGCTTGCACGGGGCTCGGATCTCCGATCGGCACTCAAGTGGCGGCAGCGTTGGGTGCTCCGTTGCCGGCGCAAGTCACGAAAACAGGTACTTAACTTCTCGGTTTGGGTCTGTAGCAAGCCGAGGCGCCTTGGGGGCTAGAGGTTAGTGGCTGGCCGCTGCGGCGCCTGCTTTTTGCGCGTTACCCGCGTTTTGTGAAGGGTGCGCATGAAAAGGCCGATGCCATTCCAGGCCATGCGCAAGCTAAAGCTAAAACGTCGCACCCAGGCGGAGAAAATAACTTCTGGGGGGCGCAATGGCGGTACCGGAAAAAAGTCCGGCGAAATCAAGAACATTCAGGCGATTGTTCAGGTTTTCGAGGTCCGCTTGCAGGCGCAGGGAACGAGTTTCTTTCTTGTACAGCTCTGCGCCTGCGGATACGCCCACGACCATATTGGGCTTGATTCGTCCGTCGCTGAAGTTTATGCGGTCCACCATCTGCTGTCCGTATTCGGCCAGGGCCTGGTCGTTGGTTCCGGTGAATTCGAAGGGCAGACCACTGCCGTATTCCGTTTCCCCCGCCAACCACAAACGCGAGGTTAGCTGATAGCGAATGCGGGCGCGCAGGGTGTTGCGCTGGTCTTGCGAGTCGGGGAAGTGGCCGCTGAGCTGGGTGGTGGCGTTAACCGCGTCGTCTCCCACGAAAAGCCCTCCAGTCACGGGAAACCAGGCATTGCCCACAATGTAGGAATAGCTGACAAAGCCGAAAAAGCGATTCCAGTGAGGAAGTTCAATCTTGCCTTCGGCGCCATAAATGATCGCTTTGCGAAAGGCTATAGGAAAGCTGACCGCAGTATTGAGAATTTGGTCGTCGTCGGCAAAGTTATTTACATAGCGGCGGAAATAGTTTGCGTCAAAACGAAACTGGCTGAAGAAACTCTTGGTGAGGCCGAGTTCGAAGTAATTCCCATGAGAGGGTTCCACTGGGAGGCGAAGGACGTTGGGGTTGAGCACGCTGACCTGGGGCGAACTGGCGAGAAGAATATTCTCGAACGAGGGCGTCTGAAACACGCGATCGTAGGAGGCGTGGACGATCAAGCCAGCGGAGGAAAAATAACGCGCGACAGAAAGGCGCGGGCTAAGCGCGTTTTGATTTACCACGAGCTGATAGTGGTCCCAGCGCAGGCCGGCATTGACGGTCCATTTGCCGAGGTGGATAAGATCCTGGATGAAAGCTGATTGCTCGAGATCGGGGCGGCTACTCGTGAAGGAAAAAGCATGCGGAGTGCCGGGATCGAATGGATAGTTAGGGTCCGTTTGATTGGCGGTGATGATGTCGTTGAAGTGTTCGTGGAGGAAAAGATTGTCGGATTCGAGGCCAGCCTTCCATTCGTGGCGAGCGTGGTGCATGGAAATGGCAGCATTGAAGTATCCCTCTTTGAAGTCATTCTGCAGAACAGCGGCAATCGGCCATGCGCCATTGTTGGAGTTGAGATCGTTGGAGTTATCCCGCACCATGCCCCGAATATTGACCAGAACATCGGGCGAAAAGATGTGCTGGTAAGAAGCAGTACCCATCGTTTCGAAGTTGCCCGCGGTCTGGAGTTGGGGGATAGTGGCTGGAGGATTCTGGAGTTGCGGGAACTGTTGAAGCGCTTGGTTGGGAATTTCGTAGCGCGCGAGTTCGTGGCGGAGGCTGAGCGTCAGCCGATCCTTGACACTCATTTCGCGGTCATAGCTCGTGGAAAAGTCGGCGACGGTGCCCCGGTTGGTATAGTTCTCGGGGACCACGGGATTAAGGTAGCGGGCGGTCCTATTGCCGGAGGCGCTGGCGCCCACAGTGTTGGGGCCCCAGGAATCCTGAGCGCTGGCAAAGGCACCGGCGGTGTCGAAGCTGCCGCCGGAGAGAACCACCTGGCCATGCAGACCGGGCTGGGCGTCGCGTTGAGTGTTGACCTCGACCACCCCGCCCATCTTGCGTCCATATTCGGCGGGGATGCCGCCAGTGTAAATGGTGAGGGAGTCGACATCGTCGGCTTCGATCTCGGGGCCAAAGCTGGGCGAACGATTGTCGGTCAGCGGAATGCCGTCGACCACGAATTGAGTTTGATACTCGGAGCCCCGCGGATGCAGGACAGCATTGCCTTCATAGAGCCAGCCGGGCTGAGAGTTCACCAGGTCGGGAAGGGAACGTCCGGGGAATGACGCAACGCGATCGGTTATCGCTTTAGAGTCGATGTGGTTGATCGTGGTGGTGCGTTCGGGATCGATCAGAGTGGTTTCGGCTGTGACATTTACGGCAGTGCTCAGGGCTGCGATGCTGAGTCTGACGACGTACTCGGTGGGAAGAGCGGAATGGATTTCCACTAGGCCGTCGAACGGCGAGAAGGATTCGCACTCGACCCGCAGACGGTAGCGTCCGAAAGGAAGATTGCGGGTGACGACGGTTCCGGAGTCGTCGCTCGAAAAGGAACGGTGAAAGCGAACGGCGTCGCTGGAAAGATCGATGGCAGCCTTGAGGGGAATCCCGTCGGGGCCAGTGACTCTGAGCCGAAGCTCTCCCGTGTTACTCTGCGCCAACAGTGGGAGAGCAAGAAAAAGAAGGCCGAAATGGAGCGCCGAGGGCATGGCGTCGAGTGAAAGTCCATGCTATCAGTTTCAACCATGCAGAATCTGAAGCGTCCGAACCGTCCCGCTCTTGTTCCCATCGCCTCGATTGTTGCTACTCAATCTTCGGGGTTGGCCAAAAATACAACCGCTTCAAGAACGCTACCCGATTCCGGTAGACTGGCTATCCAACGAGGGATGGCCAGTTGCGAAAATTCAGGTCGTGTTTCCAGCGCAGTATCGTTATCACGCTGTTTCTCCTTTTGCCATCTGCGGCGGCGATTGCCCAGTCGGTACCGTCCGAACTGGTCAACGGGCTTAAATGGCGATTGATCGGACCCTTCCGTGGCGGCCGGGCGGTCGCCGTGACCGGCGTGTCTGGCGACTCTACTGCATTTTATTTTGGCGCGGTCAACGGCGGCATCTGGAAAACCAGCGATGCCGGGACCGAGTGGACTCCAATTTTTGATAGCCAACCGATCGGTTCAATCGGAGCCATCGCTGTGGCGCCATCCGATCCCAAAACCATCTACGCGGGAACCGGCGAGTCCGACATCCGTTCCGATCTGTCTTCCGGCAACGGCGTCTACAAAAGTTCTGATGGCGGCGCTACCTGGACGCACGTCGGCTTGGACGACACGCGGCAGATCAGCCGGATCGTGGTTGATCCGCAGAATCCGACCGTGGTTTACGTAGGAGCTCTCGGTCACGCTTATGGTCCGAACGAACAACGTGGCGTCTACAAATCCGTCGATGGAGGGATTCATTGGACCAAGGCGCTCGATGCAGGCCCCGAAATTGGCGTTTCCGATCTGGCGGTGTGTTCCGGCAATCCGCAGATTTTGTTTGCCGGCACCTGGAATGCGCATCGGCCTCCCTGGAGCACTTATGCTCCCATCGATGGACCTGGCGGTGGGCTCTACCGCTCTCAAGACGCGGGCAAGACGTGGACCCGCCTCAACGGCAATGGATTACCCGAAGGCGATTGGGGACGGGTTGGCGTAGACGTTGCGCCCGATGGCAAGCGCGTCTACGCGCTCCTGCAGGCAAAGAAGGCCGGCCTTTATCGTTCTGATGACGGCGGCAACACTTGGGTGCTCGAGAATGCCGACCCGCGCCTCACCAGTCGCGCATGGTATTTCAGCGGCATCACCATCGACCCACAAAATAGCGACGTGATCTATGTGCCAAACGTCGCTCTCTACCGATCCGAAGACGGAGGTAAGACGATTTCGATTGTCCGCGGCGCCCCGGGCGGTGACGACTACCACCAGCTTTGGATCGATCCCAGAAATTCTGCCAGCATGGTTCTGGGCACGGATCAGGGCACTACGATCAGCCTCGACCGCGGCCAAACCTGGAGTACGTGGTACAACCAGCCCACGGCGCAGCTCTATCACGTAATCACCGACAACCAGTTCCCTTATGTTGTCTACGGCGCGCAACAAGATTCTGGAAGTGCCGCTGTGCTAAGCCGCACCGATCACGGACAAATCACGCCCCGCGATTGGTTTCCCACGGGGGGAAGCGAGAGCGGATACATGGCGCCCGATCCTAAGGATTCGAACATTATCTATCTGAGTGGAACCTACGGCAGCGTTGAGCGCTTTAACAAGCGGACCGGACTGAGCCAGGATATTACTCCGTGGCCGGCGCTGACATTTGGTTCGGAGATTAATCAGCGTAAGTATCGGGATCCTTGGACTCCGGTTCTGATTTTTTCCCCTGCTGATTCCACAACGCTCTATCTCGGAACGCAATACGTAATGAAGACCGGGGATGGGGGCTTGCACTGGCAGATCATCAGCCCGGATCTCACCGGTTCGACCCAACAGCCGGGAGAGAAAGCGAACGGACCAACCACGATTGAGAATGCGGAACAGCGAGGGTATGGCGTCGTGTTCACCATCGCGCCGTCGGCTCTAAACCGTGATCTGATCTGGGCCGGAAGCGACACCGGGTTAGTTCATCTCACGCGCGATGGCGGGAAAACCTGGAAACAGGTAACGCCCCAGGGCCTGAGTGCGTGGAGCAAGATCTCGTTTATCGAAGCTTCGCACTTTGATCCTGCGGTTGCGTATGCCGCGGTGGATCGCAGCCGGCTCGACGATCGGACGCCCTATCTCTATCGAACCCGCGACTATGGCGCCAGTTGGCAGCTGATTACGAACGGCATTGGAGCCAACTCTTTCCTACGGGGCATTCGGCAAGATAAAGATGCTGGGAGTAGATCGCTGCTTTTTGCCGGGACCGAGCTGGGAGTTTACGTGTCGTTCGATGACGGCGACCACTGGCAGTCCCTGCAACTCAACCTTCCCTTCACATCCGTTCGCGATCTCAGCATTCACGCTGAGGATCTCGTAATTGCGACGCACGGCCGTTCCTACTGGATTCTCGACAACATCACACCCCTGCGCCAGGCATCCGAAGCGGCGAAGGCGAACCGCTTCTGGCTCTACCGTCCCGCGCCAGCATTTCGTATCGATAACGATTCCTTCGCGGGCACTCCGCTTCCGCCCGAGGAACCGACCGCCGAGAATCCTCCCAATGGCGCCATGCTTGATTATTTTCTCAAGTCTGCAGCCAGCCCTGTCACCTTGGAAATTTTTGATTCGGAAAAGAATCTGGTGCGCAAATTCTCGTCCGACAATAAACACGAAGACAAACATCCGGAGAAGCATCCCTCGCTACCTATCGCGGAGCGCTGGTTTCCTAAGCCAGAGTCCCTCGAAACAACTCCGGGAATGCATCGCTTCGTCTGGAATCTAACTTGGGGCAGTTCCGGAGAATCTACGGCGGATGAAGACTCCGAATCCCGTAATCCCAGCGGCCCCAAAGCCATTCCGGGAGTGTACCAAGTCCGCCTGACGGTAGACGGACAGACCCAGAGTCAGTCCCTGAAAATCATCATGGATCCGCGTTCGCCCGCGACTCCCGAGATACTTCAGCAGCAGCTGCGACTGGGTCAGGAAATCTTCGCCGAAGCCAGGGAAGCGCGACGCGTGCTGGCCGAGATCGGTTCTGTAGAGAAACAATTGGCGGGCATTGAGCAGATGGTTGACGAGAAGCATGAAGCTCTCAAGCCCGCTCTGGCAGACGCTCAATTGGAGATCGCAAAGATTCGCTCTAACAAACAGATCACTCCACAACAACCGGGAGGACTGCAAGACGGCTATATTGAGCTGACTGCTGCGCTGGGCGTTGTCAAAGGCGGGGATCGCGCGGTGCCTTCCCAGGCGATTGCTGTCTACCAGGAATCCAGCCAGCAGGTCAAAGAAGGGATCGTGCAATGGACCGCATTCAAGCAAACCAAATTGCCGCAGCTAAATCAGAAATTGCGCGAAGGAAATCTTGCTCCGATCGCGATCTCGGAAATTGAGCAGGACGTGGAGTATTTAATGTCGCGTTGAGACAGAAGGTTTTTTCTGACGGCCCGTGGCTTCCGGTTTTGTTGTTCCGCTCGCTGCTGGTCGGGAAATATTCGAGGTTGTTGCCAGGCTTATTCTATTGAGGGAGCGATGACTCTATTTTCTTCCGCCAGACGACAGTTCCTGAAGCAGGTTTCAAGCGCGGGAATAGCGTGTTCCGCAACGTCCCTGCTCGGTCGCTTTGCCCACGGGTTGGTCGCGGAGGGGCCTCTCCAGGCTGCCGCATCGACGAGCACGAAGACCGGCGCCCGCATTTATGTTGATACCAGACGAACCCTCGCGCCACTGGACCGCAACCTGTTCGGTTCTTTTCTGGAGCACCTGGGGCGCGCCATCTATGAGGGAATCTACGATCCCGGGTCTAAGCTGTCCGATGGCAACGGATTCCGCAAAGACGTTCTCAACGAAATTCGCCAACTTGGGGTGCCGATCATTCGCTATCCTGGCGGGAATTTCGTTTCCGGGTACAACTGGCTCGATGGCGTTGGGCCCCCACAGCATCGACCGCAGACGCTCGACAAGGCGTGGAATACGATCGAGTCGAATCAGTTTGGGACCAACGAGTTTCTCGCCTGGTGTAAAGCCGTTGGTACGGAACCTCTGATGGGGCTGAATCTGGGTACGGGCACGCCGGAAGAGGCGGCCGCGTTGGTGGAATACTGCAACGTGGGGAAGGGAACGCGCTGGAGCGAACTGCGCCGACAGCACGGCATCGCTGATCCTTATAACGTCGAACACTGGTGCCTGGGCAATGAAATGGACGGCCCCTGGCAGATCGGACATATGTCGGCCACGGAATACGGTCTGAAGGCGGCGGATGCCGCCCGACAGATGCGATCCGTCGATTCCTCTCTCAAGCTTGTTGCCTGCGGTTCCAGCGGCCCATTCATGCCCACTTATCTCGAATGGGATCGCGAAGTTCTCGAACAGTGTTACCAGTACGTAGATGGTCTCTCTCTGCACCGCTATTTTGGCAACGACGACCGCGAAACCGGCAATGACAGTGCGAAATATCTCGCCATGAATCTGAGCATGGAGCGTCAGATTGCGGAGACGGTCGCGGTTTGCGATCTGGTGCGCGGACACAAACGCTCGCCCAAGAAGTTGTGGCTGTCTTTCGATGAATGGAATGTTTGGTATCGCACGGGAAGCGGGGATGCCGTCGATGGTCACAGACAGCAAGCCCCGCATTTGCTCGAAGAAGTCTATAACCTGGAAGATGCGCTCCTGGTTGGAGGTCTTATCAATTCGCTGATGCGCAACGCGGATCGGGTGAAACTCGCTTGCCTGGCCCAGTTGGTCAATGTAATCGCTCCGATCGTGACGGACGCGAACGGTTTGTTCCAACAGACCATCTACTACCCATACCGCTGGGCGCTACAGTTTGCCAAAGGTGCGGTGCTGAATCTGCTGGTCGAATCTTCAACCTATGAAGTTTCTGGCTTGGACCAGGTCGCGCACGTGGATGTGGCGGGTTCGTTGGATCGCAACGACGGCAAACTTTCCCTCTTTATCCTAAACCGCGATTTGTCGAAAGCGCATGATGTTGAGGTGGTTTGGGAAGATACTGCACCCGCCCGGGCGATCTTCGCGTTTCTGTTGACCGGCGACGACCTGAAGGCTTCGAACAGCTTTGCCGCCCCAAGACGAGTTGCGCCACAATCGTTTCAGACGCCGGCGGCTTCCGGAGGCAAGAGTAAGTTTGAAGTGCCGGCACGGTCGTACACAGTGCTTCAGTGGTCGCTGTAGACGTGCAGTGAGGAGACTGGGCTCAAAAGGGAGGGCCGCAACTCTACCGCGCGGCCTGGTCTGCGGCAGATTCTGCCACTGTGATTAATGCCGGCAGGATGTCGCCCATGGCGTCGCTGCCCCGCTGTCCCA
>Ga0210406_10000716_pt1 | contig 43644 bp, 44 predicted proteins | sample IncBWC30MmetaG_FD_155454 | JGI IMG/M metagenome (GOLD analysis project Ga0210406, IMG submission 155454) | Forest soil microbial communities from Barre Woods Harvard Forest LTER site, Petersham, Massachusetts, United States - Inc-BW-C-30-M | ecosystem: Environmental > Terrestrial > Soil >...
GCTCCGCCAACTCCGCAGAAACAATAGAATCATGAGTCCCGTTAGCGCCGCCGCGATTATGCCCTCTCGGATTACACCGCTCACCGCCCCCTGCACAAAGATGCTTTGATCCGCCAGCGGCGTGATTTTTAACTCAGGTGGGACAATCGTCGCCACTCGAGGCAGCAAGTTTTTCACACCGCTGACCACGCTGAGAGTAGAGGCCGTACCGGCTTTGATGATGCTCATCAGCACACCCCGATGCCCATCCTGGCGGACCACATTGGTTTGCAGCGCGAAACCGTCACTCACCGTGGCAACATCTCGCAGATAGATCGTTGTGTTTCCGACTTGTTTAATAGGGAGATCATTGAGTTCCGGGACGGTCCGCGGTGATGTATTCGCCCGCACATCCAATTCGCTCTTTCCCAGCTTTACCGTCCCCCCAGGGAGAATCAGGTTCTGCGCGTTCACCGCGTTGAGCACGTCCGTAGGCGACACATTCCTCGCCTGCATCAGGTTATGATCCAGGTTGATCATGACCTGGCGCTGTTTTCCACCATAAGGCAGCGGCACCACCACGCCCGGCACCGTAATGATCTGAGTGCGAATGAAGTTCACGGCCAGATCGTTCAACTGTTGCTCTGAAAGGCCCTTGCCTGAGAGCCCCAATTGCAGAATGGGAACGCTAGACGCGCTAAAGTTGATAATCTCGGGCGGTTGCAGACCCGGCGGTAGCGATCGAAGAGCAAACTGCGAAGTACTGACCACTTGAGAATTTGCTCGGTCCAGGCTGCTATGAGGCTGAAGAAAGATCTTGATGACAGCCGAACCGTTATAGGTCGTGGACTCAATGTGCTCGATGTTGTCCACGAGGGTGGTCAAATATTTCTCGTATGGTGTGGTTAGCCGCGCCTCAAGATCTTCTGGATTTAGTCCAGTATAGGTCCAGGCTACGGAAATGACCGGGATATCAATATTGGGAAAGATATCCGTAGGCGTTCGTAGAATGATTAATGGGCTGAGAACCAAAATCAGGAGAGCCAACACGATAAACGTGTACGGCCGATTGAGAGCGAGCTTAACGATCCACATAGAGAGCCCCGCAGCAGCTATGACTTTGCCAGAGAGAGTTTACGCGCCGACATAGAAATATAGAGGGATATCCCCCTATTTGACCGGTCTGTCAAGTCCGGTGTGTTTCAGTGCCGTCTGCCGTGGCCCAACAGATTAGTTACTGCGACATGTCTATCTTGCGTTCTCGTCCCACATGAGGAATAGCCGCACGACACACCCCGGCTCGGCAAATCTTCGGCGCTGTAGACTAGAGACGGTTGCGCCGCGAACCGCTTTGCTCACCCTGTCTTGAAGATCCGGAGTCTCCCCCAACAACGGTGTCTAGCTGAACTTTAACGCACCGAGTTCTGGGAGCGTTTCCCCAACTCCGAATTGTAGGCGATGGATAACAAGGCCGTACGCAGACTTTCCGCTTCGTCCTTACCGAAGACCTCCTCGAAACGATCCTGAGCGATCTGCCAGTATTTGTTTGCCTCTTTGAACTTAGCGACGCCTAGCTTAGTCAACGCGATCAATCGAACTCGCCGATCGTTTGGATCAGTCAACAGATTGATCAAACGATCTTTCACCAACGGCCGAAGGTTCTGGCCTAAAGTCGAGCGATCTAATACCAGTTGCTCGGCCAGTTCCTGCACACTGGGCAGAGCAGCGCCCCTCGAATTGACGGCCCTCAGAACCCCGTACTGGCACAGGTTCAGACCGGCGGGCGCTAACTCGGTATCGTACAGATGGGTCAACTTCCGGGCGGCTCTTCGAACAGCGCCCGCGTTACATCGGGTGGCCCAGATCTGCGTCGGCTCCTCTGGCCCCTCAGCTTTAATTTCTATGTTCTTTCGATTACTCAAACCGACTTGCTCAGATAGACTTTAACAGCGGCCCCTAAAAGTGGCCTTCAAAAGCGGCGTTTAAAAGCGGCGTTTAAAGCGATATGTGGGGATCCCCCCTTAACTCCTACTACCACTTATACCAGTTTCCTCTCAGGCCCGCAACTGCAGGCCGCACGCTATTGTCCCAACTTCCGGATCAACTTCATGAATTCGTTCACTTTCCGGACAACGCCAGCATGGCTCGAGCTCACATTGTGCTCCATGCGAAGCCCGGTAGAAAACGTTAGGACCAACTCCGCCAGAACGTCCACTTTCGTTTCCGGTCGTTCAGCCTCAATGTTTTTCGCAACCAGCTCTTTCAGCTTCCTCCCGCTTTGTGTGAGGATGTCGATGGCCGGCCGAGGCAAGATCGCGGACTCACGCATTGAGTTGACCGCAAAACAACCCTTAAGTCCTTGGTCGTTACGGTATCGAGCTTTAAGAAATCGTTCAATATTATCCCAGCCTAACGGTTCACTGGACAGCATTGGCCCGAGCTCCAGGTTGTCCACGTAATACCGCAGACTTTGTACAAACAAGTCTTCTTTCCCTTTGAACTCGGAGTAAAGCCCCGACTTGTTTACTCCGGTAGCCCGCTCTAATTCGTGGAGGCTGGTGTCAGCAAACCCATGTCTCCAAAAAACCGGCAGTGCGTTTACTAAAACGCTTTCCCGGTCGAACTTTTTTGGTCGTCCCACGACAGCGAGTGTCGCTTAAGAAACCGATCGGTCCAAAATATTTCTTGACCCAACAGAAAACCAGTATAATCGGTATTGAACCGAATGGTTCTGTATTTCAGAGGGCAAGTTACGGTCCGCAAAATCCGCCTCTATCCATCGAGGAAATCGACACGTTCACCAGCCACGGATGGCGGATCCGACTCACTCGTGCTGAAAACGAGCCAAAGAAAATGGAAAACTGGGAAACCTAACGAAAAAGAAAATGCCAACTTCATCTAACAACGCATTTGCGGATAAGGTCGTGTTGATTACCGGCGGAACCGCCGGGATCGGACGCGCCACAGCGGTCGCCTTTGCCCGGCAAGGCGCTAAGGTAGTCGTCTCCGGCCGTCGGGAAATCGAAGGGGAAGAGTCCGTCGCCCTGGTGGGAAAAGCCGGAGGAAAAGGCTTATTCGTTCGCGCTGATGTAAGCCGGGAGGAAGACGTTGCGGCGCTGGTCGCTCGCACGGTAGAACATTTTGGGCGCCTCGACATTGCTTTTAATAATGCCGGAGTCCTCGAACGAGCTCTAACCACCGATATTACGGTTGAAAGCTACGAACACATCTTTGGGATCAATGTCCGCGGCGTTGCGTTCAGCATGAAACATCAGATCGCCGCCATGCTAAAAACCGGTGGCGGAAGCGTCGTTAACAACGCATCGGTTCTTGGCATCCGCCCGTATCCCGAACTTTCGCTTTACAACGCGAGCAAATTCGCCGTGATCGGACTTACCAAAACTGCTGCGCTCGAATTCGCCACGAAGGGGATTCGCGTGAATGCCGTGTGCCCGGCGATTATCGAAACGGACATGACCGCGATCGCTCGCGAAGATGAACAGACGCGCAACGCTCTACTCCTTGCGCATCCGGTCCGTCGTTTTGGTGCCCCTGAAGAGGTCGCAGATGCCGTACTCTGGCTAAGCTCCCCCACCTCGGGCTTCGTTACCGGAATCGCCCTTCCGGTTGATGGCGGCTTGACGGCGTAAAGGGAAGAAATCGTCCTCGTTCTCCCGACTTCGCCCCCGTCGTCTGAAGCTCCGGGAGGCTACGTCGGGCAAGCTGTCCTCGATTTGGAAACTGCGCTTGTCGTGTAGAGTCGAAAATGTGTACACGCGCGGACTAGTTGGTTGTCCCGTGGGGACCAAGTGATCGTAGCCAGGCAATTTATTGCCTGGAATGCGTTTAAAAAAACGACAAGTCCCGTAGGGAACGGTGTGATTTGGTTCTACACGCGTATTCATCGCTCAAGGGCGCAGAACGTACCTGTTTCCCGATCATACCGTTCCCTCCGGGACGGATTCGTTTGGCGCGGTATTCCTGGCAGTAAACTGCCAGGCTACTATCGCTCAGTCCCTACGGGACAAAACCCGCCCGACATCTGTCCAAAAATCGACTCCACTCCATACCAAGCATTCGAGGACGAGGACGATTTGGCGCATACGCCACGATGCGCCCTCATAATCGGAGTACTAAAGAAACCGATCCTTCAAAATCGACGTACTTGCTGACCCCTTCCCCTTACCGAAACCGCACGCATTAGCCAGCAGTTCCTCGGAACCCCGTAAGCTCAACCCATAAAGCTCTCGCGCCAGGTCATAGGCTTCGTTCCCAATCCACGGTTTGGGCAACAATTCCTCCGGCAACAGTGGATCATGGAGAACGGCCCGGCGGAAAGCGTGGATCATCAGGATACGAATCGAAAACCATTGCTGCGGTAGCAACGCGGGAGAGCGCCGCAGCAGATCCTTCATTCGGCCAAAATTTCGCAAAAAACTTCGGTAATGTTTGGCGACCACGACCAGATTCCAGCGTTCGTTGATTAATTCCTGAAAATCGCCGCAGCTGATCTGATCGCTAGTGGCATTGCCAAAACTGATCACCTGTTTGCGCGCACCAACGCGTTCGAGTAATTCGGTCAACGGACCTGGCTGAATCCGAGGGTGGGCGTACAGCTGCGGCGCCAGTGGCCGGAGGCCTTGCCACTCTAATTCTTGACGCAGTTGTTGCCGGCGTTCCGCCGACAGTTCCTCAGGCCGCACCAAAATCAACGTCCAGTCTCCTTTCCACGGTTCTTGCACCCGTGCATAAACTCTGGCGTAGGCGTAACTGAACCGCCGGCGACCGGACTGGGTCAGTTCATAACTGCTCTCTCGGCCATTCCGCCTCGCTTCCAGCCAGCCTTCTTTTACCAACCGGAATACGCTCGTCCGGACCAGACGTTCATTGATGCCAAAGGGGCCTAACAACTCAATCAACCCCTTTAATTGCACACAGCCTCCATGGGGTGCGATCGCGTCGCCGAAGAGGGTCACCACCAGCGACTTAGCCCGAGGAGGATCCGCTGCCAAAGTCCGTCGAATCCAGAGCGGAACCGCAGAAATTTTCAACTGGGATGCTGGGGTAGCGGCCACGACAAGAACGAAAACAAAGTGATACACTATTGTCTTTGACTAATCAATTTTTGTATCATAACGTCGTTTCAGCTGACACAGCCGCAACGCTTCGATTTTGAAGCCGAGGCACAGCAAAACGCAGAGAAGCGAATTCTCCTTTCTCTGTGAACTCTGTGTCTCAGTGGTGATCTCGTTTCGTTGCGGCGGGCGGCTTCACTTTCTGGTTTCCCCCTTATGTACGCCCAGATGGTCACCCCCGAGAAAAACGGCAATGAATCTTTGCCGGAACTGGCTGACTTCGAAGCCAGAATCGATGCCGGTGACACGATCGAAGCTCGGGATTGGATGCCGGACGGCTACCGCAAGACTCTAATCCGCCAGATCTCACAACACGCGCACTCCGAGATCGTTGGGCAGTTGCCGGAAGCCAATTGGATCACCCGCGCGCCGACCTTGCGGCGGAAGGCGATTCTCTTAGCCAAGGTTCAGGACGAAGCCGGGCATGGACTTTATCTCTACGGCGCCGCGGAAACATTGGGTGTCAGCCGGCAAGAGTTAATAAATGATCTGCTGGCCGGCAAAGCCAAGTATTCCAGTATCTTTAATTATCCGACACTTAATTGGGCGGATATCGGCGCCATCGGTTGGTTAGTGGACGGTGCGGCTATCATGAATCAGATCCCGTTGTGCCGCTGTTCCTATGGTCCTTACGCCAGGGCGATGATTCGTATCTGTAAGGAAGAAAGTTTCCATCAACGCCAAGGCTTCGAGATCATGACCGTAATGGCGCAAGGCACCTCGGCACAGCGAAGCATGGCCCAAGACGCACTGAATCGTTGGTGGTGGCCTTCGCTCATGATGTTTGGCCCGCCCGACTCCCAATCGCCCCACACCGCGCAGTCGGTCCGTTGGAAAATCAAATTGCTGACCAACGATCAGATCCGGCAGAGATTCATCGACCAAACCGTACCCCAGGCAGATTACCTTGGGCTCACGATTCCCGATCCCGCTCTGAAATGGAACCAGGAAACCGGGCATTACGATTTCGGAGAGATCGACTGGACGGAATTTTATAATGTCATCAAGGGACATGGTCCCTGCAACAACCAACGTCTGCGAGCCCGCCGCCAAGCTCATGCTGATGGCGCCTGGGTCCGGGAAGCAGCCATGGCTTACGCGCAGAAGCGCTTAAGCCCTAGCAAATAGCAGATAGCAAATCGGCGAATGGATCCGCAACAAGCCCACTACCAATTTCGATGGTTGAAAGTGTTTCGAGCACACCTGGACTTGTCCATTTCCGATTTGCTATCTGCTATTTGCTATCGGCTGCCATCAACGATAGGGACGAGCTCCTGTTCGTCCGCGCTAATTCGTCCCCGACCTGGCGCTCCGGTTAGCCTCGGACGAGCAGGAGCTCGTCCCTACCGGTATGCTACCGATTCGAACCTTATTACCGTTCCCGGCGTTTCCGGCGTTTCCGGCGATCCCGGCGTTTCGTTATGAATGAGTGGCCACTGTGGGAAATTTTCATTCGGAGCCAGAATGGACTCTCCCATAAGCATGTAGGCAGCCTGCATGCTGCCGATGCCAAGATGGCTATCGAAAATGCTCGCGACGTTTATGCCCGTCGCAACGAGGGGATCAGCATCTGGGTGGTGCGCTCAGCGGATCTGTACGCCAGCGACCCGATCGATAAGGATACGTTTTTTGATCCGGCCAAGAACAAAATCTATCGCCATCCGACCTTTTATACCGTTCCGCCGGAAGTGAAGCATCTTTAACACCGTTCGAAATAGCAAATTGGCTCACGGAGCATGATTTACGAAACGACAACGGTAGCGACGGTGGCCTGCTCGTCCGCGTTAGTTCGTTCCCAGCGCTGTGCTTCGATTAGCCTCGGACGAGCGGGAGCTCGTCCCTACCGACTACCGTGCCCCTAACCCTCCTCAAAAACCATCGCCTCGAGTTCGTCCTCCGTCTCGCTGACAACTGCCTCATCTTGAGCCAGCGCCTGGGCGAATGGTGCGGACACGGGCCGGAGCTGGAGGAGGACATGGCTTTGACTAACATCGCGCTGGATCTGAACGGTCAGGCGCAGAACTGGCTGGAATACGCCTCTGAATTGGAGGGCGGGCAAAGGACACCAGACAGGCTCGCTTTCCTTCGAGATGCGGCCGAGTTCAGGAACTGCCTTTTGCTTGAACAGCCCAATCGGGATTACGCCTACACCATCGCTCGCCAGTTCTACTTTGATACCTGGCACAGCTTACTGCTCACCGATTTATTGGGCTCCACCGATCAGCGGATTCGTGAGATCAGCGAGAAGAGCCTGAAAGAAGTGCGCTATCATCTGCGCCACAGCAGCGGATGGGTGATTCGTTTGGGCGACGGCACCGATGAAAGCAATCGCAGAATACAAACGGCAATCGACGAGCTTTGGGGCTATACCGGTGAACTATACACACCCGACACCGTCGATGAGACGGTTTGCGCGGAGCGTATCGGGTCGGACTTGAGCACGATACGCAGCGATTGGTTAACTGCAGTCCACCACATCCTAACCGAGGCCACGCTTCGGGTCCCGGAATCGAGTTGGATGCACACCGGCGGTAAACAAGGGATTCACACAGAGGAGCTGGGCTATTTGTTAGCTGAAATGCAATTCCTGCAACGCGCTTATCCCCAAGCCCAATGGTAACTTATATGTACGCGAGCTTGCCTTCCCTTGAAGAAATCTGGGCTTGGTTAGACTCGGTTAGCGACCCAGAGATACCCATACTCTCCGTGGTCGATTTAGGGATTGTGCGTAACGTTAGATGGACCGAGGAAGGCCCAGATTTCACCACAGAGCAGACTTCGCCCCGTGAGAACCCGACATCTGTTATAGACGGGAGGCTACGTCGGCCAGGGACACAGAGGACACGAAGATCAGATTTAACTTTGCTTGTTACGGTTACACCGACCTATTCCGGGTGTCCGGCGATGGCCGTCATCAAGAACGATATTCAACGGGCACTACTCCAGCGTGGTATAAGCAGAGTCTCCTTCGAAACGCAGCTTTCGCCGGCTTGGACGACCGATTGGATGACCGAGCGAGGTAGGAAGCGGCTGCGCGAGTACGGTATCGCACCCCCGGAGCCGCACTACGACAAACTCGGCCTCGCAAGCGAGGCACGCTCCACGGGAATTCCTTGTCCACGCTGCGGTTCGTCTGACACTCGACTCGTGAGCCGGTTTGGTTCGACTCCCTGCAAAGCCTTTTACATCTGCAACTCTTGCCTGGAACCATTCGATTACTTCAAATGTCACTGAACCCTACGAAGGTCGCGCCTGCGGGCTCTGCCACCAGCAATTTCTTTCCGCTGGAAGTGGCCGACGTTCATTTCGACACCGCAGACTCCCTGCTGGTGACATTTGCGGTTCCTGACACGCTCAAGCCAGAGTTTTCTTTTGAGCCGGGGCAACATCTGATCCTGCGGGCGAACATCGACGGAAATGACGTCCGCCGCCCTTACTCCATTTGTTCCGCGATTCAAGACAACACTCTGCGTATCGCAATTAAACGGGCGCAGAGCGGCCTGTTTTCTAACTGGGCGTTCACGCATCTCAAGCCGGGCGCGACAGTCGAGGTCATGCCGCCCTCTGGCCGTTTCGGTGTGCCTCTTTCAGGGACAGAGCGGCACAACTATGTCGCTTTTGCCGCCGGCAGCGGTATCACTCCGATATTCTCCATTATCAAATCAACGCTGATCGCCGAACCGGAGAGCCAATTCACGCTCTTTTATTGCAACCGGTCCAGTAGCTCTGTCATGCTGCGGAACGAACTCGGCGACCTTAAAGACCGTTTTGTTAACCGATTCAGCGTGCTGCATATACTAACTCGCGAAAGACAAGAATGCGATCTGCTCAACGGCAGAATTGATTACCCGAAATGCCGTGCTTTGCTTAAGCACTGGGTCTCTGCGGGCAATATTGACAACGCATTCATTTGCGGCCCTGCCTCGATGCCAGAGGAAGTTAGGGCCGCCTTGCTATCCGAAGGCTTACCAGGCGCGAAGATCAGGGTAGAACTCTTTGCCGCCCCAAAAAATGGCGCCCGAGTCGATCATGCCCCTGCACCCGAGCAGCAGTGCGCCGTCACCATCATTTTAGACGGCATGGAGCATCAGCTTACCATGACGAAAGACGCAGAATCGATCTTAAAGGCAGGACTACGTCACGGACTCGAGCTACGTTACGGTTGCCAAGGGGGCGTCTGCGCTAGTTGCCGTGCCCATCTCCGAACCGGGCAAGTGGAGATGCACGCTCACTACGGGTTAGAAGACTACGAAATTGACCGCGGATTCATTCTGACCTGCCAAAGCTATCCTAGAAGTAACGAGCTCGTAGTCGATTTCGATCGAATTCATTGATCGCAACGAACCAATGTTAATTATGAATGCAGACGACGACGGCAACGGTAGGGACGAGCTCCTGCTCGTCCGGTACTCGCTAAAGTCAAGGGCCCGGCAAGAACGGATGAGCGGGAGCTCATCCCTACCGTTACCGATTCAACGGACGAGCAGGAGCTCGTCCTTACCGAGGAATCACTATGTCTAATTCTTTCTTTTCTACTCATGAGCAGCTCCTGAAAGACGCGGTGGCAGCGATTGAGAAGCGCACCTACTGGAGCGCCTTTCCGGAGATTCCTAGTGGCAAGATCTATGGTGAGACGGCTAATGAGAACGGTAAAGCAGCGTTCGAATCGAGACTCCATCAACCGTATCCGTTGACGCTTCCGTCGACGGTTGGCCAAACTGGTTCTGAACAGTCGCCCTACGGTTTCGCTTTGGAAATAACTTATCCAAAAGTTGACCTCGACCCGCTGTTGAAGACGGTTCTCGCCGCGCAGAAGCAGTGGCGGTCGGCAGACCCGGAAACCTGGGCCGGAGTTTCTCTGGAAATTCTTCAGCGTTTGAACCGGCGAAGCTTCGAAATGGCTTATGCGGTCATGCATACCACCGGACAAGGCTTCATGATGGCTTTTCAAGCCGGCGGAGCGCATGCTCAAGATCGAGGTCTCGAAGCGGTGGCTTATGCGTGGACTGAAATTAATCATGTCCCCAAAACAGCTTACTGGGAGAAGCCGCAAGGCAAGAACGAGCCCTTAAAACTGAACAAACAGTTTAAAGTCGTTCCCCGCGGTATCGGCTTGGTTATCGGGTGCTCTACCTTTCCGACCTGGAACGCTTATCCTGGCCTTTTTGCTAACTTGGCCACGGGGAACGCGGTAATCGTCAAACCGCACCCGAGGGCAATTCTACCGTTAGCCATCACCGTTGAAATCGCGCGGCAAGTGCTGGCTGAAGCTGGTTTTGATCCGAATATCGTCACCCTGGTTGCCCATGATCCGGATGACGACACCCCTCAAAAGCTCGCCCTGCGTCCGGAAATTAAAATCATCGATTTTACCGGGAGCACTAAGAACGGAGAGTGGCTGGAGACGCAAGCCCGACAAGCCACGGTTTATACCGAAAAAGCCGGAGTAAATCAGGTTGTCATTGATTCGACGAATGATTTTGCCGGGATGGTTAAGAACCTGGCTTTCTCTGTCTCGCTTTATTCCGGTCAAATGTGTACCGCTCCTCAAAATTTCTATATTCCAAAGAGCGGGGTCGAGACCGCCGATGGGCATCTCAGTTTTGACCAAGTCGTGCAAGGGTTAGTAGATAGCCTCAATAAATTGCTCGGTGACCCTGGCCGGGCCGTCGAAATTCTCGGCGCTATTCAGAGTGACGCAACTCTGGACCGTCTCGAAGCGGCTCGAAAACTAGGCAAACTGGTCTGCGATACAAAAACCGTTGCCCACCCTCAATTTCCTGATGCTTCGGTACGAACTCCTCTGATAGTTCAACTCGCCGCATCCGATCACGACTATTACTTACAGGAATGTTTCGGACCTATCGTGTTTGTGATCCCAGCGGACACTTTCGAACAAGCCCTGGAGCTCGCACGCATGACGTCGCTTCGTTGCGGTTCCCTTACCTTCGCGGTCTATTCAACAAAAGAATCTGTCTTAAACGCAGCGAGCGAAATCGCGGCCGAGGCTGGGGTCAGCCTATCGTGCAACCTTACGGGAGGCGTCTATGTCAACCAATCGGCTGCCTTCAGCGACTACCATGGCACCGGAGCCAATCCCGCCGCTAACGCCAGCCTCACCGATAGCGCTTTTGTAGCTAACCGATTCCGCATCATCGAAACCAGGATTCCAGTTTAATCCGTCAGTCGATTACACTAACTCTCCAACCCTACATGACCCCATCCCAAACGGCTCGGCGCGCTTTTAGGCCCAACGATGTTCTGGGTTATTCCAGACTCTCCTCTCCACCCAAGCGCTGGGTTTCACGGAGCCTCGCCCTACCAGTTCCTCAACGTCGCAACGCGGGTGGCTGTCTAATTTGCTATCTGCTATCTGCTATTTGTCATTACCGCGAAGCGGTCCGCCTCGCCCTACCAGTCCATTCCTATGTTTAACATCTATTCTATCGACGGTATCATCCCGGTAGTGGATCCGGCAGCGTTCGTTCATCCCACCGCGGTTCTCATTGGCGACGTTATTATTGGTCCAAATTGTTATATTGGTCCGGGGGCATCGCTTCGCGGTGATATGGGTAGGATCGTGATAGAGGCAGGCAGTAATCTTCAGGATAATTGCGTTGTCCATACTTACCCGAATATGGAAGCGACAGTCGAAGCTTGCGGACACATCGGCCACGGTGCCATTCTCCACGGATGTAGAATCGGAAAAAACGCGATGGTCGGAATGAACGCGGTGGTGATGGATGAAGTGGAGATCGGCGAATGCTCGCTAGTGGCGGCACTATCTTTCGTGAAGGCCGGCATGTTCGTTCCTCCCCGCATGTTAGTTGCAGGGATTCCAGGCCGGCTCGTTCGCGAATTAACCGATGAAGAGGTTGCCACGAAGACCAAAGGGACCGGCATTTATCAAACGTTGACTAAACGTTCGCTGGCGACTATGCGCGCCTGTGATCCCTTGTCCCAGCCGGAACCGAATCGCGGGCGGATTCGACTCCCGAAATATGATCCGCCGGCAAAAGAGATCCACGACATTTTTGCGTCGTCGGGCGGCTATCGCCAATTATGAGCTATAAGAATATTCTCTGCGAGATTCGCGGCCCAGTTGGGATCTTGATTTTGAACCGCCCCGAGAGACGCAATGCGCTTTCCACCGAGGTAATGCGTGAGGTTGTGCATGCCCTGGAGCAATGGGAAGCGGATGATGCCGTCGGCGCCATTGTGTTAATGGGAAATGATAAGGCGTTCGCCGCCGGAGCCGACATCCAAGAGATGCAAAACCAGTCTTTTGCGACTCTCTATTTACAGGACTTTCCCGAAGGCCGCGGCGGCGCTTGGACCCGGGTATCAGCGATTCGAAAACCGATCATCGCTGCTGTTTCCGGGTATGCGCTTGGTGGTGGGTGTGAGTTAGCCATGGCCTGCGATTTTATCATTGCGGCTGATAATGCTAAGTTCGGCCAACCCGAGATCATGGTTGGAACAATTCCTGGCGCTGGCGGCACCCAACGGCTTACCAGGCTCATCGGAAAATCGAAGGCGATGGAGATGTGCCTGACCGGACGGTTCATCGATGCAAATGAGGCCGAACGCGCAGGCTTGGTCAGCAGGATCGTTCCACTCGCTGACCTGAAAGAGGAAGCCATCCGTACAGCAACCAAAATCGCTTCTCTTTCCCGCCCCTCCGTCATGATGATCAAGGATGCCGTTAAGGCCGCTGATGAATTACCGCTGACCGAAGGTCTCAAGGTAGAAAGACGCAGTTTCCAAGCGACCTTCGCCTTAGAAGACCAAAAAGAAGGAATGGCCGCTTTTTTGGAAAAACGTGAGCCGAAATTTAAGAATAGGTAGGGCGAAAAACTCGGCGCGCATAGGACATTGTTCGGCTCCTGGTTTGCTTCGCGCCGGTTTTGAGCCGCTTTGTGGACGCAATTTCGCCAACGGTTGTGAGTTGAAGGGTTCGCCTGCATCCTCGGCGAAGCTCGAACGTGGAATCGCGGCTCAAATCCGGCGCGATTTAGCGAATCGACTTAGCAACATCTCCGGCGCGCCGAGATTTTCGCCCTACCACCTCACCTCTCACCAATCACCGTTTCACGTCCCCTTCTCTTATGCCCCAAACCATCCTCTTCGAGCTTAGGGACAATATCGCCCGGCTGACGCTTAACCGGCCGGATAAGCTCAACAGCTTTACCGAAGCGATGCATCTGGAGGTACGCGAAGCTCTTAATCAGGTGAAGGAAAGCACAGCACGCGTGCTTTTGATAACCGGTGCAGGACGCGCCTTTTGCGCCGGTCAGGATCTGGCGGATCGTAAGACCAAGCCGGGAGAGGACTCGGTCGATTTAGGAGACAGCATTGAGAACTACTATGCGCCGATGGTACTCACACTCCGGTCTCTGCCTTTACCTGTGGTTGCCGCCGTTAACGGAGTTGCTGCCGGGGCCGGCGTAAGCTTGGCTTTAGCCTGTGACCTCGTAATCGCCACTAAATCGGCTAGCTTTATCCAGTCCTTTGCCAAACTCGGTCTCATTCCTGACACCGGTGGGACTTTCTTTTTGCCCAGGTTAGTTGGTACGGCTCGAGCGTTGGGACTCGCTCTGTTAGGTGAACGACTTTCGGCCGAGCAAGCGGCCGCTTGGGGATTGATCTGGCGCTGCGTCGAAGACGAAGCTTTCAAAGACGCTATCGAGGAATTAGTTAATACCCTGGCCATAGCACCGACCAAGGGCCTCGCTTATACGAAGGCCGCAATTAACAGTTCGGTTGGGTTGTTGCTGGATAAGCAGCTCGATCTGGAGCGCGATTATATGCGCGAGCTCGGCCACAGTAACGATTTTCGCGAAGGGGTTACGGCATTTCTGGAGAAGAGGGCGCCCAAGTTTACGGGGACGTGAAAGCAATATAGCAATACTCCACCACTCCATCACTCCATCACTCCATCACTCCACCACTCCATCACTCCATTCCGACGTTTTCGAGGACAGCTTGTCCGCCGTAGCTTTCGCTCTATGCTCAAGGTCGGCCTCGCAAGCGAGGCGCGCTCCACAAAGGCATGCGCGAAGGCGGAAGGACGACGACGAGAACGAGTACGAGCCCTTGATCCCCTAGCATGCTCGCAACACTCCCTAAACCCAAGTTCGCGGCCAAACAGCCGATCCCGCCGGATACAGTGATCGGGGTCATCGGTGCAGGGACCATGGGGGCCGGAATCGCTGAGGTAGCCGCTTGTGGCGGGCATCCAGTCAAAATTTTCGACTCGATTCCTGAAGCCGTTACTGGGGCGCTCGAAAAGGTGAGTCGCAGCCTGACCAAATCCGTGGGCAAAGGTAGACTTACGCCCGGAACCGCGGCAGAGATCGAACGGCGTATCGCCCCGGTTACCAGTCTTTTTGGCCTTAGCGACGCCGGGTTCGTAATCGAGGCGGTCGTCGAAGACCTCGACACTAAGAAACATCTTATCCAGGATCTGGAGAATATCCTGTCCAACGAGTCGATCATTGCCACTAACACGTCCTCTTTCTCGATCACAAAACTAGCAGCCGGACTTGTCTATCCGAACCGGGTGATCGGAATGCATTTTTTTAACCCGGCTCAGATCATGGAACTCGTCGAGGTTATTCCTGGGTTAGCTACCGACCCCGCCACGCTCTCGATCGTTTTGGAAACGGCTACGGCGTGGAACAAAATTCCAGTCCAGACCAAATCGACCCCGGGCTTTATTGTTAACCGGGTCGCTCGCCCGTTTTATGCCGAGGCCTTGCGTCTAGCCACTGAGGGTAGTGCCCCCGCTACCATCGATTATGTGATGCGCGAAGCCGGACAGTTCCCGATGGGGCCGTTTGAGTTGATGGATCTTATCGGAAACGATGTTAACTTTGCAGTTACCCGATCGGTATTTGACGGGTTTTATCAGGACCCGAGGTTCAAGCCTTCCCTCTATCAACAAGCATTTGTAGAAGCGGGATTCCTCGGGCGTAAGACCGGGCGCGGTTTTTATGAGTACGGCGAGGGCTCAAGCAAGAGCGAGCCTGTGCTGGAAGCACAGTACTCGCGTCCGAGCGAGGTGTGGCTAGCGGCCGGCGACTCGCTCACGAATGGCTTGTTAACTCGTTTGCGAAAACCATTTCCAGCAGCGGGGCGTATCGGCAGAGCGGATGGCGGCCTACTGGCAATGGCTGATCAAGCAACCGTGCGCTTAACTGACGGGAGAACCGCCAGCCAGGTGGCCTCTGATGAGAACCAACCTGACACGGTGCTCCTCGATCTAGCCTATGACTATGAGGCCGCGAAAGCCGTAGCACTTGCGCCCGCACGTCGGTGCAGTCAAAAGGCATATCAATCGGCGGTGGGCCTCTTTCAAGCTGCCGGTTATCACGTCGTGACCTTCGAAGATATGCCCGGGCTAGCCGCGATGCGGACGGTGTCCATGTTGATCAATGAAGCTGCCGATACTGCTCTGCAAAAAGTCGCTACCTGTGCCGATATCGACTTGGCGATGCAGAAAGGAACGCGTTACCCCGCCGGCCCCTTCCAGTGGAGCCGCCAGATTGGACTTCGCCGTGTCCATACCGTTCTTCAGAACCTCTCGGCGTATTACGGGGAAGACCGGTATCGATCCTCTCCTTTAATCAAGAACAGCCTTTGGATCGGGAAACAGTTGGATGAACCGTAGTGAGTTGTTGAAGAACCCGGTAGGGATGAGCTCCTGCTCATCCGGAAGTCTCTTGCCATGCCACGATGCTTTCGGTGATCTGCAAAACGAAAATCCGGATGAGCGGGAGCTCATCCCTGCCGGGGACGGCTCGCGTTGAGGAATGATCATATGACTGAGCCGACTAGCACTAACGAGATTAAACTAGCCGAACTTGTCGCACAGGGTATGCTGGCACAAGACGCCATGTCGCGCTCTCTCGGTATTAGTATTGTCGAGGTTCGCCCGGGGTATGCTCGCCTGAAAATGACGGTTCGGGCCGACATGTCAAATAGTCATTCGATTTGTCATGGTGGCGCCATTTTTACTTTGGCCGATAGTGCCTTCGCCTTTGCCTGTAATAGCTACAACCGAAGTACCGTGGCCTCCGGAGGCTCCATCGACTTCGTCTCTCCTGCGCGGATCGGAGATGAACTAACCGCGGAAGCCACCGAGCGTGCCCTGCCGGGCCGTCTAGGGCTCTACGATGTCGCGGTCACCGACCAGTCCGGCCGCCCCATTGCCTTCTTCCGAGGACGCTCCTACCGGGTCACAGGGGAAACCGTCGCCGGAGCCGGGAACCCACAATAGCAAATAGCAGATATCAAATAACACCGCCTTTCACCTTTCACTTTTCACCTCTCACTTTTCACCTCCCCCAACATGTCCCCCCAAACACGCAATGCTGCCCCTCTCGAGACAATCGAGCGGGCTAGCCAAGACGAACTCCGAGCGCTGCAGCTGACTCGGTTAAAATGGTCGCTGCAGCACGCCTACGATCGAGTGAGGCACTACCGGGAGCGGTTTAGTGCACTAGGGCTACACCCGAGCAACCTGAGAACGCTGGAAGATCTCGCGAAGTTCCCGTTCACCGTGAAGGACGACCTGCGTCGCAATTATCCTTTCGGGATGTTAGCCACTGCTCGGGAAGACATCATCCGCATTCACGCCTCTAGTGGTACAACCGGCAAACCGACTATTGTCGGTTACACGCGAAACGATATCGACAACTGGAGCACTTTAATGGCTCGCTCCATCCGAGCCGCCGGAGGCGAACCCGGTCAGATCGTGTTGGTTTCCTATGGGTATGGACTATTTACCGGCGGTCTGGGTGCGCACTACGGCGCGGAACGTCTCGGATGCGCCGTTATTCCGATGTCCGGAGGACAGACCGAGAAACAAGTTCAGATGATCACGGATCTGCAGCCCAGCATCGTTATGATGACACCCTCTTACATGTTGACCCTTGCAGACGAGTTTGCCCGGCAAGGCCTCGACGCTAGGAAAACTTCGGTCCGAGTCGGGATCTTCGGCGCCGAACCATGGTCCGAATCGCTCAGGGCCGAGATCGAGAGCCGGTTTAACATCGATGCAGTCGACATCTACGGATTATCCGAGGTGATGGGGCCCGGTGTGGCCTGTGAGTGTGCTGAGACCAAGGATGGACTCGTCATCTGGGAAGACCATTTTTACCCCGAGATTATTGACCCGGATACGGGCACGGTTTTGCCGGACGGAACCTACGGAGAATTAGTGCTCACCTCTCTAACCAAAGAAGGCCTTCCCGTGATCCGGTATCGGACTCGGGATCTGGCGTGTCTACTTCCTCCGACGGCCCGGTCGATGCGACGCATCGGCAGAATCATCGGCCGGTCCGACGATATGCTGATCATTCGCGGCGTGAATGTGTTCCCATCGCAAATCGAGGAGTTAATCGTGAAAGATCCAAGGCTCTCGCCCCACTACTTATTGGTCGTGTCACGGGTGGATCGGCTGGATGAGCTTGAAGTCAGGGTCGAACCCCGGACGACTTTGACCGCTGCTGAAGGGCATCGATTAGCAAACGAACTCCGCGAGAAGATCAAAGAATGGGTGGGAGTAACTGCCGCGGTTACGCCCGTACCACCCGGCAGTATTGAACGCGTGAGCGTGGGCAAGGCTCGACGAGTGATCGACAACCGGGCAAAAGTGAACGAGACCGGCGTTCAAGTGCGAGGTGAAAAGGCGAGTCCGAAGAGTAAAATTAAGACGCATGCGCATTGATGATATAACCGGTTGCACTGCGATCGAAGGATTTGTCCCGGAGGGACAGTACGTTCATCACACTTCTTCACCACCCCTTCGAGGAAAGCTTGTCCGCCGTAGCTTTCGCTCTATGCTCAAGGTCGGCCTCGCAAGCGAGGCGCGCTCCACAAAAGCATGCGCGAAGGCGGAAGGACGACGACGACGACGATTACGATCTCATGACACACCTTCTCCCGAAGTTTGAGCTCCCATGAAAGTTTACGAAGCAATTGCAGAGGCGATCCACAAAGAAGGCGCTGACACCATTTTCGGTGTGATGGGCAATGCGAATATGTATCTGATCGGCGAGCTATGCAGTAAATACGGCTTTAAGTTCGTCCAGGCGAAACACGAGCAGAGCGCAACTTCGATGGCCGACGGTTACGCTCGAGTGAGTGGGAAGATAGGAATCGCCACGGTTACCCAGGGACCGGGGTTTACTAACTCGATCACGTCCTTAGTGGCTGCCCGGGCTCATCGCACCCCGTTGTTGATGTTGGCGGGGCATGCGCCGCTGAGTGATCCATACAACATGCAGGGGCTGGTGGATCAAAATGCGATGGCCATTCAGGCAACCCAAGCAGGCGTAGTACTAAACCATCCTAAAGCGGTCGATTACGTTCTCGGGGAAGCATTTCGACATTTACGAGCAAAGGAAGGTCCGTTCGTGCTCAATCTACCTCAGGATGTACAAGCAGGCGATGTCCCTATTCCAGACTGGAACTATCGTCCGTTGTACAAAACGCCGGAACCGCAACCTCCGGGCGCAGACGATTTGGAAGCCGCCGCCAAAATGATAGAGGCTGCTACCCGGCCAGTGATCATCTGCGGATTAGGTGCGCGCGCCGCCCACGCTGAACCGGAGCTGTTAGCGCTCGCTAAATACCTCGGGGCTCCCGTTGCCGTGACTTTGCCGGCAAAAGGAATGTGTTCCGATTTCCCGCTCTACTTGGGTGTCAGCGGCGGGCTCGGTACCGGGCTGGCGAACGACGTTCTCAATGAAGCCGATCTGGTGATCGCTATCGGCGCCAGTCTTAATCCGTGGACTACCCAAAATCGGACCGTGCTACGTGATAAGAAAGTGATTCAGATAGACCGGCGACATAACGCTTTCGGGTTTTACACGCCGGTCGACGTTGGCCTGGAAGCAGACGCCCGGGTCGCTCTGCTTGCTCTATTGAAGAGGCTGCAAGAAACCCAGAGTGCTCCTCGCAATCCCGACGACCAGACTATCCAGAAGATAAATCAGTTCTCTTTCGCCCGTCCTGATTTTGAAGATGGTAATTCGGTCGATCCGCGGCGCGCCGTTTGGTACGTGGAAGATAGACTGCCAAAACGCGACAGGATCATCGTGATCGATGGCGGCCATGCCGGCTTAGTGGCTCAACAAATTCTGACCTCGCCCAATGCGGACAGCTGGGGGAACGGCTGGGATTTCGGGTCGATCGGCCAAGGATTATCGATCGCTATTGGGGCATGTTTCGCCCGGCCCGGAGAACGGGTGACTCATGTCACTGCGGATTCGGCTTTCATGATGAACGTCGCCGATTTTTACACTGCAGTGGCTTTCCGGCTTCCTCTCACGGTCGTTATTCTGAACGACCAGGCAGTCGGTCAGGAGAAACATGATCTCGTCCGCAAACAGATCGATCCGACCCTGGCCGATACTCCGCAACCGGATTTCGATCGGTTAGCGGAAGGTTTTGGAGCCAAAGGGTTCCGGGTAACCCGCCCTGAGGAACTTGATCGCATCGACACCGCGCTCGCGATTACAGAAGGCCCCGTGGTTGTTGATGTCCGGATAAACGGTGATTATGAGTTACCGCTTAGCCAGGAAATCGCGCGGCAATTTGCCAAAGGAGGATAGCGCCGTGGAGCGCTGCCTCGCTTGCGAGGCCGACAGCGGCCGGCACCCATGGACCGCGTATCGTCTCGCTGGGCTTTGGCGTGTTACTCCGTCGATGTTGACCATAAAACGATGACGGACGTGGGAGTGTACGTAGCGACATTACCTTGGGAAACGTGACGTCGCTAAAAGGCGCACGCAATGGGTGGCGACCCCTTTCGGCCTCGCAAGCGAGGCAGCGCTCCACGGCGGCACACCACTAAACTTTCTACCCCCACAGAACCGCGATTACATTCGCGCAAACAACCAGGCACTTTTCCGTATCGCGATCGAACGCATTCGCCTGCTCGCTTTCCACATCGATTGTCCCAACAGCCTTACCTCTTCCCTGGTCAAGAATCGGTACAATAATTTCAGAACGGGTAGAACCAAATGCAGTCAAATAACGGGGATCGGAAACCACGTCGCCAACGTTGATGACTTTTCGCTCTTGAATCGCTGCGCCTGTCAGTCCTTTCCCAATGGGAAACCGCGGATATTCTGGCGCACCTGGTCCGTCCCAGACGAGGTTGATCACTTCACCTGCACGTTCATCGATTTCGTAGAGACCGACCCAACGGTAGTTGCCGCTGTTTCGGATCAGCGCTGCGATCACTTGCAGCTTTTGCATGCGAGGTGCGGCGCTCGATACCGTCTCTCCGAGTTTTTCTAACCAAGGGCTATCAGAGGACATCGCACACATTCGCGCTTATAAAAAAGCCAGGCAAACCGCCAACCTGGCTCCTCGATTTAAGAGCGATTCAAACCCAAAGACTCGGCCTTGCCGATTTGCCGGCGGCTATGAATACGGCAGAGAAAGCCGGTGGACTTAGCCTGCACCATAGTAAGTGGAGCCTAGGAAGTGGATAAGAGCGTAAACACGTCTTTGTATTATGTTATTTCTATCTTGAAGAGTGAAAAAATCGTTTCTATACTGCTGGGCGAGATGCATCCGAAAGAGAGAGAAATTCGCGCGGTCGCGACCAAAGCGCCTTTTGTGCCGTTCACCCTTGTGACCGCCAGCGGCGAGCGATACAAAGTGCCGACGCCGGACCACATCTTCTTTTTTCCTGAGACCGACGAGGATGGCATTCTGCAGCCCGAAGAAGAAAGAGCTCAGTGCTTTATGGTATCCGGGAAAGGCGTCCGCTATCGCCTTCTGTTTTTCGATACCGTCACAGCCATCGATCTCGGCGGCGCTCCGAGTCCGGTGCTAGGGCAATAGGCGTAAGCGTTGTAAGAGGCAAGGCGCTGAAAAGACGAGCGAAAACCGCCTCAGGCCATTCAGGAGCCTCGCCCCACCAAGTTACGGCCACAGGCAGCATCTAGCGCCAATCCACCGCAACGATTATGGTTCACGAGAATGAAGTCGCCCCCGATCGTAATGCCTCCACCGATCTTGATGTTGGTTCTGCTACTGCTCTCCGCTTTGCTGACCGCGGTATCACCGATCGCCTTGGTACCGGTCCTGTTTCATGGGCCGATCGCTACGCTCTTCATTTTGATAGGTCTGGGATTCTCGGCCGCAGGGTTTTTCAGTTTTAAATCTCGAGGGACGCCAGTTCGACCGGGGGCGGAACCGACCCAACTGGTTCTATCTGGACCCTATCGAATTACCCGGAATCCCATGTATCTTGGACTTCTACTCATTTCTATCGGGTGCTTTTTCGCTGTAGAATCCCTGTGGTTCGTTGTTCCGCCGGTCATTTTTTTCTGGCTTATTAATTTCCGGCTGATCCCGTTCGAAGAACAGCTCATGAAGAAGCATTTCGGTGCGGAGTATGACGCCTATCGGCAACGGGTACGGCGTTGGCTGTGAGGAGGAAGGAACCAGTGCAGTATTCCAATACTCCACCACTCCATCACTCCGTTCCACCTAGTTCGAGGACGAGTACGACGACCAGTACGAGTACGATGCGCCTTGCGACGCGCAGGCTTAACGGTTGCAATCTCCCTCGAGAAGTGGTGAGATTAGCGAAGGATGGCACGACAACCGGCCGAAGACTGGCGAGAACGATTCCGCCAGATTCACCAACAGAAGGGCTTGGTCCAAGCGATTCAGTACCTGCGGGACACCGGTATCAATCATTCAGAGATGCGCGTTTTTCTTGAGCAGGAGAAAGCAGCCGGCCGCATTCCGAGGCGACCGGAGCAATCGAGCGGAAACGTTGTTTAGCGCTTTTTCCGGCGGATGCCGTCGAAATAGACAATCACGATAATCAGACCGCCGGTAATGATTCTCTGCCAGAAGGAATTGACGTGCATCAAGTTCGCGCCATTGGCGATGGTGGTCAAAATGAAGGAACCAAGCAGTGGTCCATGCACCGAACCGATGGCACCGAACAAACTTGCACCGCCAATCACTGAGGAAGCGATCGCTTCTAATTCCAACCCCTGACCATGGATCGCGCTTCCGGATGTAAGGCGTATGGAGGTTAGGATTCCGGCAAAAGCCGCGCATAGGCCAGACACCATGTAGGCCATATAAACGATGCGCACGGTATTCACGCCCGAAAGGCGAGCCGCTTCCGGGTTCGATCCGACGGCAAACAAGTAGCGCCCGTAGCGGCTATGATGAAGCAGAATGTAAGCCGGAATGGCTACAACCACCACCATCCAAAAAAGATTCGGGACGCCGAGAAAATCGCCTGTCGAGAAACTCGAGAAACCACTGTTCTGGATCTGGATGGTCGCTCCATTAGTAATAAGGAACCCGATGTTCGGGATAGCAGTGAGCGTCGCCAACGTCATAATAAACGGGGGCAGGCCGAGCTTCGTGATGCCGAACCCATGGAAAGCACCAATAACCAACCCACATGCCAGGGTAATGAGGATAGCCAGCGGGACGGGAACATTGGCTTTTAGCAGCAAAGCGATAATCACGGTGCTGAACCCGACGACTGCACCGACTGACAGATCGATTCCCGCGGTGATGATGACAAAGGTCTCGCCAATTGCGAGAATCGCGACCACGGTGCCCTGCCGCAACAAGTTGCTAATGTTGCCGTAAGTCCAGAAACTCCTGGTACTAAACGCCAACATGATCCACATCAGCGCCAGGAGCGCTACCAAAGTCAATCCAAGTAGGGCCGAAAATTGGGCTCTTCTCTTGGTCGCAGCCAGCTGCCGGGATTCATCTGACGTTTGAACACTCATTTTTTAACTCGACCTCACTAGGCTATTCGCGGCATTCGGGTTGACTTTGGTTACACCCCCAGTGCCTGGGTTAGAATGGTTTCATGTAAAGCTTCCTCACTCTGGTGCGCGCTATCATGGGTCGCCACCAATCGGCCCCGTCGGAAAACATGCAGACTATCGGAAAGGTCGTACACCTCCGGAAGATAGGAAGAAATCAGGATAACGCCGGCGCCTGCTTTCAATAACCGGGCCAACAGCTTATAGATTTCTGCCTTGGTTCCCACGTCCACACCGGTGGTTGGCTCATCAAAGATGAAGAGCTTAGCTCCGTGGTTTAACCATTTACCCACCACGATCTTCTGCTGGTTACCTCCGGATAGACTCGAGGCCAGAGTCTCTCGGGATGCCGTCTTGATTTGCACTTCGCGAATCTGCCGGTCTGCGGCGGCGGTCTCCGCAAAAGGGTTTATGACGGTGGCCTTGCTCAGGCGCTGATAGATCGGTAAATTCAGGTTGAGACCGACCCCAAGATTCAAGCAGAGCCCTTGATCGCGGCGGCTCTCGGGCACCAGCGCAACCCCCAGCGAGATGGCATCTTTTTCCTTTCGAATCTCGACCGGTTTGCCGTTCCAGAAAATCTGGCCTCCGGTTTTTGGGAAGCGCCCGAACAAACTCTGTACAAATTCGCTGCGGCCGGCACCGATGAGACCATATAGCCCAACCACTTCTCCTTCCCGCACCCGGATAGAGATGTCCTGAAATCCTTTTCCGGACAGATTTTCCGTGCGCAAGATCTCGCTCCCGAAAGGAATCGACTCTTTATAGTGAACTTGCTCGATCGCCCGATTGATCATCAAGGTAATCAGCGCTTTCTCATTGGTCTCGGATACTTTTTGGGTTCCTACCAGCTGGCCGTCGCGCAGAACCGAAACCCGATCGGCCAGCTGGAAGACTTCTTCCATCCGGTGCGAGATATAAACAATGGTGACGCCTTTGGCCTTGAGACGCTGGATCAAGGCGAACAATTGAGCGGCTTCGCTTCGGGTGAGATAGGCGGTTGGTTCGTCGAAAATAAGAAAACGGGTACCACGGGTCGCTGCGCGAGCGGTGGCAACCAATTGCTGTTGACCGATCGTTAGCGTGGATAAAAGTGCGGCTGCCGGCAGGTGGAACCCGATATCATCAAGAATTTTCTGACCCGCCCGTACCATGCCGCCGTGCTGCAACAGACCGTACCGCACCTTCTCATCACCCAGAAAGAGGTTGGCAGCCACCGACAGATGCCGGCAGAGGACAACCTCTTGGTGGACCGCATTGATACCCAAGGCGATTGCCTCATGTGGAGTCGCCAGTGAGACTGGCTTCCCTTCCCAGAAAACTTCCCCGCTTGTCCGTGGGTACACGCCGGTCAGCAGCTTGATCAGGGTCGATTTGCCGGCTCCGTTCTCCCCGACAATGGCATGGACCTCACCCGGTTCAAAAGCGAGATCGACCGCCTTCAGCGCATGCGTCCCACCGAATCGTTTGTCCAGTTTTTTAAGGACAAGCAAGGGCGCGGCGGTCGCCACCGCGCCGTCTTTGCCATTCTCTGCCGGGTTCATCGGCAACTCGCGCTAGTGTTTCCCGAGTACGGGAATGGCTATTTCACTTTCGGATTCAAGAGCTCCTGGGACCGAGGAGTATTCATATTCTCCTTGGTGATCAGGTTTGCGCCCGTATCGACATTGGCATCCACTTTCTCTCCTTTGGATGCCGCCAACGCGGTCTTAACGCCGTCGTAGCCCATACGGTAAGGATCCTGCACCACCAATGCGACGATCGTGCCATCCTTTAAGAAACCAACCAGCTTATCGTCATTATCGAAACCGACGAGTTTGATTTTATCCGCGGCTTTATTTTCAGCGATCGCCTGACCAGCCCCTTGCGCCATAATCAGGTTAGAAGCAAACACACCGCGTAAGTCAGGATTGGCGGTGATAAGGTCGGTCATAATATTCAAGCCGCTGGTGGCCTGGCCATCCCCATACTTTTCGTCGACCAGCTTCAAGCCCGGGTATTTGGCAGCGAGCTGCTCTTTAAAGCCCTGCTTCCGCTGTTCCAGGGAACCGACGCCGGGAATCGACGTGATCAATGCCACCTGGCCTTCCGGTTTCCCATATTTCGCGGCAATCGCCGCCGCCAAACCATCCGCTGCGACCCGGCCTCCTTGGACGTTGTCGGTGGTCAAGAAAGAAGTGAACGCTTTCGAATCAGCGGCTGAATCGATACCGATGATTTTCACTTTCTTGGCGGCTTCATCAATGGGTTTGCCAAGGGCGGCAAACTGAGTGGGCGAGATCACAATGGCGGCCGGATTTCCAGAAACGGAATTCTCCAGAATCGAGATCTGGCCGTTAATATCGGATTCAGACTGCGCTCCGAGCTCGGGTACATTGACGTTGAGATCTTGCCCGGCTTTACGAGCACCGGCCAAGACGATCTGCCAATAGAACGACGTTGTATCCTTAACGATGATCGGAATAGTCGGTTTATCCGCGGCTGGCATTGAAGGCACCAGACCGACCACAGAAATCGCTCCTGCTAGCCCAATAAGGGTGCGGGAGCTCAGAAACGAGCTGAAGAGTTTCATTTGGGGGTGAGCTTGCTAATTAAGACGCCGCAACTATGGATTTCAATCCGGCAAGGCCAGCGCCTGCCATACCGGACCATGGTTAAATAAGCGATAATGCTTCTACAAACAAGGGTGTAGGCTAAGTCCGTAAAGAATTCCCTGGTTCGGGGCAAGTGGATACTTGGTCCGGGCAACGCCTCAAACCTGAGGGAGATCGATTTAGACGGGTTCACCTGAACAAAACGAAAAGCGAACGTTTACAAAGGAAACGCCCAGATCGACGAAAGGAAACGCCAGCATTTCGGGCGACCATCCTGGTCATCAATTTGTCCTAAATTGGTCTGACCAATTAACTGGTAAGACCAAATTTCCCTTTTTGCCTATAGCGAAGGCTTTCCGCCCGTCAAGCCAGAATCGTGCTCGAAGCCGTGATCTCCTCGTCCTCGTACTCGTCGTCGTCCTCGTCCTCGAAGGGAGTATTTGGTTGCCCAGTCCGCGATTAGTTCTGGGTCCAAATTCGGCTCTCGGTTATTTCGAAGTCCTGAGCGAGGAACGGCTGCTTCGAGGACGAGGACGACTAGTTACCCGGCGGACGAGAACGAAGTGCCGGCTACACCTCAATCATCGCCTTAATCACTCCGGTCTCAGCCTTGGTCCAGAGCGGGAATTCTGTCACCACATTGCTTAGGGGGGCTCGGTGCGTGATCCAGGGCGACGTGTCGATTCGCTTCGCTTCGATTAGAGAGATGATACGGCTAAAATCGTCCGGGCGGGCGTTCCTGCTCGCCAGGATCGTCAGCTCTCGGCGATGAAAATTAGGGTCATTGAAAGTGACTTCGCCCTGGAAAAGACCCACGAAAATCAAGCGGCCGCCGTTGGCGGGGTATTCAAAAGCGCTTGCCATCGATCGCCCATTGCCGGTGGCGTCGAAAATGGCGGTCGGCAAATCGCCAGCAGTGATGCCGGCTAGCGCCTCCAGCACATTCCCGCGGGAAGGATCGATCGTGTAGGGAACGCTAAGCCGGCTGCGGCAAAACTCGAGACGCTGAGCATTAATATCCAAGACGATGACCTGGGCTCCGGCCTCGATCGCGAATTGCATTACTCCAAGGCCAATCGGCCCAGCCCCGATCACCAACACAAATTCTCCTTTTTCCAAGCCGGCCCGGTCGACCGCGTGGCATCCGATCGCCAGCGTTTCCACCAGCGCCAGCTGATCCAGGGTCAGGTTCTTTGACGGGTGAAGCTTTCGGCTGGGGACAACCAGGGTTTGGCGCATCCCGCCATCGGTGTGGACCCCAAGCACCGACAATTTAACACAGCAATTCGCCTTACCTCGGCGGCAGGCTATGCAGGTCCCACAATTGAGATAGGGCTCAACGGCACAATACTGTCCAACTCTAATCCCCTCAGCTTGTCCGCCCAAATCCAATACCTCGACTCCGAGCTCATGGCCAAGGATTCGAGGATAACTAAAGAACGGCTGATTACCCCTGAAAGCATGAAGGTCGGTACCACAAACGCCGATGCGGTGTACCCGAACCAGGGCCTCATCGGGCTTAAGGGCCCCAGATGCCGCGTCAAGATTCACTTGGGCGAAACGGCCGGGCTCTTCTAGACGGATTGCTTTCATGAGTTGGCGGAACCATTCGATTCATCAGCCGGGCCCACCAACAAGTCACGATGCTCTTACCGGCCACGCGTAAAGTTGAAATTGTGGATGGGCTTAAGAACTTCCAGGAGCTCGGCAAGCAGACTCTCATCCGCCGGTTCTTCGGCATAAGCAATGTTGTCCCGGATATTGCTCGGACGCGCTGTGCTGACGAGGGTAGTCGCGATATCGGGCTGCGAGCAGGAAAACTGGATCGCCAGCTTCACAATATCGATCCCGCGCTTCTGGCAATATTCGACTGCCTTCCGGCACCCGTCGATGATCACCTTACTCGCCGGATGCCAGGCCGGGGCGCCTTGCGGCGTAAGCAACCCCATCCCGGTCGGAGACGCATTAATGATGCCTACCCCTTTTCCCCTTAGGTAAGGTATCAGCCCGTCCAGAGAGTCATCATTCAACTCGTAATGACAAAAGGAAAGGATGGTATCGACGATGTTTGGTCCAACCTTATCGAGGATACTTGGAAACACTCGGAGCGGCAGCCCAGTGACCCCAATCGAGCGAGCAAGTCCTTTCTGTTTTAGGCGATGTAGCGTTGGAAGGGTTTCGTTCACGATTTGGTCGTGATCAGCAAATTCAATATCGTGACATTGAACTAAATCCACATAGTCGACGCCGAGTCTTGCCAAACTGTCATGCAGGCTGTGGGCGGTGCGGGCGGCGGAATAGTCGTAGTCTCCTTTCGCTTCACTGTAAGAACCCACCTTCGTTGCAAGATAGTAACGATCACGAGCAATTCCCTTAAGCGCTATCCCCAGATTCGTCTCTGCCAGTGTCTCACCATAAGCAGGCGAGACATCGAAGAAATTAATGCCGCCATCAAGCGCGGCCCAGACTGTCTTAACACAGGCTTCGGGATCGACCTGGTGAAAAACGCCGCCGAGAGAAGAGGCGCCAAAACCGAGAACAGACACCTCGAGTCCAGTATTCCCGAGCTTGCGGTACTTCATGAATTAACCTCTACACGAAGATTGGCTTAATATGCCGTTCGAGCAGGTTTTCCGTCACGTTGCGGGCGATAACCTGCTCGTTTGCATCCAGAGCTTGGAGAAATCTTTCGCCCATTTCCGCGGCCACTTTGAAAGCGATGTGCAACAACTGCCGAACATTAGGATTGTAGCTTTGGCAGGATTGAATGTGGCGGAGCGTCTCGGTGTAAGTCTTCGAGTCCCACGCTGCGACCGTCTCGGGATCGGGTAGTTCGGCTTTATCGATATCTATAACGGGAGCGTACGGCCCGCTGAGCTCATCGAACCTCGCGAATGCCTGGCGATAAATTTCTTTCGCGATTTCGAGCCCGTCACCACCGGCTTCTGCCAGCCCAATTAATTCTTCCAGCCACGTGGTCCCTGCCGTCTTAAGGTGTAAAGCGGCATTCTTGCTCTTGATCAGCCGACTAATGACCGGGTAGAGCGCGAATTTGTCGCTCCCGGAGTGTACACTCAATTTCAAGGTCGGCGGAAGGCCGAACTCCCGAATGGCAAAAGCAATAACCGACAGATCTTCATCAAACTCTTTCTCGAACTGCGCAACATCGCCGCGGTAATCGATGCCCTTGTTGAAGCGTCCGGTGAACTTTGGAGCGATGGTTTGGACCGGGATCTCCTCGATCTGGATCATCGCTAGAATCAACAGAAGTTCCACCGGCGTCTGGGCGGTTAAAGTTTCGTCTACCGAGACCTCGGTAACAAAATTATCCGCTCCTTTTTGGGCGGCGATGGCGCGGTAAATACGACCAGCTTCCTGCATAGCCAATTGGAACTTGCGAGCCGCCGCCCGCAAGCCGGCTTCATCAATTTGGAATGGGCGGTCGATACCGGGGATAGCGAGCGTTTTACCAAAGCTGCGCGCCGTCTTAACGAAACTTTCTTCGGCCTCGGGTGTAGCCGGCTGGCCGGCAAAATCTGCTACATCGATGGTGAAAAAATTGCTCGCCGAAATAAACCCTTCCACATTCTTCAGGCTGATGTGATCGGCGTCCACATAGTAGGCCCCGGTCCAACCTAGCGCCTTCACTGCGGCATCCGCTTCTGCCCGTACGTCTGCCGGCTTAGTTTTAATCAGAGTGTGTTCCCGATACGATTTGTTCCAAACCGGAAAAACATTAATTCCCGTTTCTTTCGCCCGGACTAGCGCTTCGAGCTGGGCGCGACCTTGCCGGGCGAAACGATCGCCAATGCCGATGGTATACGGTTCAATGTTTAACATAGTGCAAAAATTGGTCTTACCACTTGACCCCTGGATACCGGATGACATCGGGGGTGTCAAACGGAGGAAAGGTAGGGCGAAAATCTCGGCGCGCCAATGAGTGCGCCATACAAATTGCGCGTGCCCGCGCCGGATTTGAGCCGTTGTGGGAGCGCCCCGTCGACGATTGTTTCGATCCAACACGTCGTTCGATGATGGATTCGAAATTCCGGGCCGGTTCGGTAGCCGCGCGATGGGCCACTCCACGAACGGCTCAAATCCGGCGCGATCTCACCATGTGTAGATGGCACATCAGCGGCGCGCCGAGATTTTCGCCCTACCTTTGCGTTCTTTGCGTTGGTTTGCGCCTATTCGTTTCTGCACGTACACAAAAGCTTTTCTCGCTTATCGGCTGAATGCTACTCTTCCCAGCAATGGCGTTTCGCGTCATATCCCCTCGCCGCATCTATCAAGAGATTGCTCTCCAGATTCGGACTCATATTGAGAACGGTGAATTTCCCAGCGGATCACGGTTACCTTCCGAACGAGAACTAGCGCAACAGCTTAAGGTTTCTCGTCCATCGGTCCGAGAAGCTTTGATTGCGCTTGAGGTGGAAGGTCTAGTGGAAGTACGGACGGGCTCCGGCGTCTTTGTATGCAAACCGCAACGCGCTTTCCCCTACCACGCACCCAGTGAAGGACCGCTAGAAATTATGCGCGCGCGCATTGCCATTGAGGGTGAAACCGCCGCCATGGCCGCGCGGCACATCCGGGCCCTCCAAGTCCGAGAAATAGAGAACATCCTTGAAACCATGGATCCTGACCTGAATCAGCAAGGGTCCTATCTCCCAGGCGATCGTGCGTTCCATCTTTATATTGCCGAGACCGCGGGGAACGGGGTGCTGGTTCGCATTGTGGCTGAGCTGTTCGACGCTCGCCATTCTCCGTTGGGATTACAATTCGAGAGACATTTTGAGAACGCTCGTACCTGGAGGCAAGCTTTAGCGGAGCACAAACTGGTCGTAAAAGCGCTGGCGTCCCGCAACCCGGCGTCGGCTCGACAAGCGATGCAAAAGCATTTGCGCAATTCACATAACCGATTGACTCGCCAGATCGAAGGCAGCGCTTCGACTCGAACATCATGACTATGCAAATTAACTGCGTTTGTGACGCGAAAGCGATACTGGGTGAAGGCCCCTACTGGGATGTGACCGATCAACGCCTCTATTGGGTGGATATTAAAGGATGCAAAATTCATCGGTTCGATCCTGCAACCGGCCATGATGAAACCTGGTCTACCCCTGAGGTCGTCGGTTCATTGGCGGTTAGAACGAAAGGCGGGTTGGTAGTGGCGCTGCGATCCGGTCTCTATTTCTTCGACCTGACGACGGGTCAGACTACTCCAGCTGTTTTGCCGGCTGGCCATCCCGAACACAATCGGTTCAATGATGGAAAAGTGGATCGTCAGGGCCGGTTTTGGGCTGGGAGTATGGATGATTTGGAAAAAGAGCCAAGCGGCGGGTTATTTCGGCTAGATCCAAATTTGGACTGCCAGCAGCTGGTTGATCGAATCACGATCTCTAACTCGCTTTGCTGGAGCCCTGATAGCCGGACTCTGTACTATTCGGATAGCACTCAACGAAAAGTGTGGGCGTGGGATTTCGAGGCTACCTCAGGCCAGGTTTCAAACCGCCGCGTTTTTATTGAGCTTCCTCCAACTGACGGAGTTCCAGACGGAGCCACGGTCGATATCGAGGGTTATTTTTGGCTGGCGGTTTGGGGTGCGTGGGAAGTTAGACGTTACGATCCAGATGGCCGACTGGTACAAACTGTAAGGATTCCCGTCCAACAGCCGAGCTGCCCAATGTTTGGCGGGAAGGACCTCGACACGATTTACGTGACTTCGGCTTCCAAAGGCCTGTCAGAGAAACAGCTTCTGGAACAGCCGCAAGCCGGCAGCCTGTTTGCGTTCCAGCCCGGAGTTAAGGGGTTACCGGAAATGCGGTTTCAAGGGTGAAGAAACGGTAGGGATGAGCTCCTGCTCATCCGAGGCTGGCAGAGGCGAACAGCGCAAAAAGCGCATAAAATTTGCTGGGGCGAGGCTCCCGAACGATTTTGCGATTTGTGCAGAGGATTAGATTTTCGGCGCAAAGAACGTGCGGCTAGACAGATAGACGCGCCGAGCCGCTGCCCAGCGCTAGACCACGGCTCGGCGCGCGTATCGTCCTAACGGTACGACTGGCCCAGAGAAAAATCAGCGGCTCTGCTAAGCCGTTCAGTGATTCGGGAGCCTCGCCCCACCGATCCGTATGTGCCTTTTTGGGGACATTGCTCTTACGTCCCCGCCCCCGCTAAGAACAAATAAATCGCCCGATAGGGTACGCTCTTTTTTTCACCAGCTTGGGTCGGCCCATCGGCGGGCGCAGCGCCCCCGATAGTCGAAACCCGCGCTACGTATTGCACGCCGGAAAAAAGGCCGTTTCCCTCTGAGCTTACTTCCACAAGAAGCCAGGCCGCGCTCTTTGGATCGGGCGATTTCCAATTCTGTACGGGCGGTTTAATCGCTTTTACTTCGCTGCCATCGTTTGCCTTCCAGCGAGGTCCTAACGAATGAAGGCCGGCCAGTTGGCCATCTAAGGTTTCCAGCTTCGCATCGGGACCAACCAGGCTCCAGCCCAGGTTTCCGTTAGCTTGAGCCTTTGCTTCATAGATCTGGACTCCCTCCGCCTGTAACGCAGTCACGATCCGTGTGTGATCAGGAAGAGAAATACCGCGGTCTTCCCCAAAACTATTCCGCCAAGGCAGGAATAGACTTAAACCTAAACAGACGCCAATCACGGCAGGCGAGGTCGATTTCATCGTCGTCTTTTTCTACGATTGCAATCGCCGATTCAAGCTTTCCTGTGTTTCCCAGCGATACGCTTATCAGTTTGCTCAATGGCGAAGGTTTTCTCAATCGATGAAGCACTTTTGGAACGCAGAGCTATTCTACCCTCACAATCGACATTAAATGCCTGACTCACCACGACGCGACTCGAGAAGCGACCCCTATCGGCCTCGCAAGCGAGGCAGCGCTCCACGGGTGGCGACCCCTGTCCGCGTCAATCTGCGTCTATCCGCGGTTGGTTTTTTGCGTTCTTTGCGATCTTTAGGGGCTATCCGTTTTCCCGCTACTTCATGCGATCAAACGTCTTCTGCAGAACCTCGAGGTCGCTTGCGTGATTGAGCTTGGCTCGGGCGGACTCGACCCACTTTTGTTCCAGTGCGTTTTTGGTCGGTCGATCGATCTCGTAGAAAACCCCGAAAAGGCCGGGGAACGGCACATTCGCTAACCGGTAAGCGGCAATTTCGTCAGTTACATCGTGACGGGCTTCGTCTTCCGGAGTGTCGTCCCATTTCTTCTCCTCGATCACTTTGAACTCGCCGCCCTTGCGGGGATTACCAGCGTCGAATGCACCCGGGAAAAACTCAATGCATTCGGACAGGCATTCGATTACGGAGAAGCCATCATGATCCATCGCCCGCTCTATCATTTGGATCATGTGATTGACCTGGGTTGCGTGGGTCCGGGCAACGAAGGTGGCGCCTGCAGCAATCAGTTTCTTTATCGGGTTAACCGGATGGTCGATGACTCCGGTCGGATCGGTTTTTGATTTGTAGCCAATCGGGGAGGTCGGCGACGTCTGTTTTTTGGTCAGGCCATAGACGAAGTTGTCCATGATGACATAGGTCAGATTGATATTTTTCCTGGCGCCATGATCCAGGTGATTACCGCCAATCGAAAATCCGTCACCATCGCCCCCGAATAGAAAGACATGCAACTCCGGACGGGCCAAACTGATCGCTGAAGCCAACGGAACCGAGCGTCCATGAATAAAGTGAGCGCCGTGAGAATTGACGAAATAAGGAAATCGAGAAGAACAACCGATCCCGGCGAGCGTCACGATATTTTCGTGAGGCAGCTGGCGCTTCTCTAAGACTTTATAGAATGAGGCCAATACGGCGAAATCGCCGCAAGCAGGGCACCAGGTAGGATGGTCTGCGGTGACCGCCTTTTTTGTCAGTTTCTCGCGTTCGGGGGCAACCGGAGGCACGGCATCAAGTGGGTTCATTTAAGGGCTCCTTCCAAAATTTCGCGAACTCGGAATGTTAAGCCATCGGTCTTAGTAACGCTTTCAATCTTTGGATTACAGAATCGCGCTCTCAGCAATGTGGCCAGCTGGCCGTAGCCGTACAATCCTTGGTCGTTCATCTCCACGACCACGATCCGTTTGAAGCGGTCGAAGATTGTTTCCAAGCCCGTTGGCAACGGATGGAGATGCCTCAGATGCAAAGAACCGACGCTCGCACCGCGGTCTCGAGCTTGATTCACTGCTTCTGAAATCGGGCCATAAGTGGAGCCCCAACCAATCAAAAGCGTTTCGCCTTCCTGCGCACCATGAACCGGCGGAACCGGCAGTTCGTCAGCTAACTGCTGGTATTTCTTGCGCCGCTTCGCCGTCATACCGGAATGCAGCCGAGCGGACGCGGTCGGATGCCCCATTTCGTCGTGCTCGAGACCGGTCACCACCGGATACTTTCCATCCAACATGCGGGTGCCCGGTGGTGCGTGCCGGGTAATCTGCTCCAATGGATACGGCTTCGCGCCGGGCGGCCGCGGACTCAAATCCGGCTTCGGATCTACCATCACTTCTGACAAATTCGGCTCATCAAATGCTTCGATCCGGGTTGCGAGCGAGCTGTCACTAAGAATAAAAACTGGGGTGCTATACTTGCGGGCGATTCGGGCCGCTTCAATTGCGATATAGAAACAGTCCTCAACGTTGGCAGCCGCCAAAACCACTCGGGGGCTATCGCCGTGGCCGCCGAATACGGCTTGATGTAGATCGCTTTGCTCGACATTTGTCGGGAGTCCGGTGCTGGGACCGCCACGCTGCACATTGATTACGATGAGTGGAATCTCGGCCATCGACGCCCAGCCGATGGCTTCGGCCTTGAGCGAAATTCCGGGACCTGCACTCCCGGTTACCGCCAACCAACCAGAATAAGAGAACCCCAATGCCAACGAAACCGACGCTAACTCGTCCTCCGCCTGCACAAAAAGACCGCCGTACTTGGGAAACTCAGACCGCAGAATTTCCATTATTGACGACCAGGGGGTAATCGGGTAACCCGCTCCGTAGCGGACACCGGCTGCGATCAAGCCGTAAGCCAAAGCCTGATTGCCATCCATGGTTACCTGCGCGCGCTCTGATTTCCGCGGACTCGGCTCAAACTCGTACAAATGGGTTAGAACATTCCCGACCGGATAAGCGTACCCCGCTTGAAAGGCGGTTATGGCGGTGTTGACCACGCTCTCGTCTTTTCCACCGAACCGTTCCCGAATCAGCCCCTTTAGTTTGTCTGCGTTCAAGCGGAAAATGCTGGCCAGCAGACCGAGTACGAAAATGTTCTTCCCTTTATCTTTGGCGGTGCCGCCTAATGCTTCGACCGTAAGACCTGTGATGGGCACCCCGACATAGACAAATCGTTTATCTTCGAGATTAGGTTGAAATTGGTCCGAATCGTAGAGCAGGATCCCGCCTTCGCGCAGAAAATAAATATGCTCGTCGTAGCTGTGTTGGTAAAAAGCTACGAGAAAATCCGCTTCATCACCGGCGGACAGCACTTCACCTGATCCGATCCGGACCTGGAAAATCGACGGTCCACCAGAGATCGTGGAGGGAATTGTCATGTAGGTCATGACTTCCTGAGCACTTCGTCCCGCAAGACGGGCTAGGAACGCTCCAACGGTCTGGATACCGTCTTGCGAATTGCCAGCCAAACGAATGACGGCGTCGCGGATATGCTCTGGTCGCAGGTCGGCACGTCCTGCGGAGGTCGGAGTAGCCGATTCAGGCAAAACTGGGGAGGAACTCACGGTGTGGGGTTTGGGAACGCTAATAGATCAGATGGGTTGTTGTCAACGTGGAGCGCGCAAATGGAATAGCCGCAAAAAGGCGCAAAAGGCGCAAAAAGGTAGGGTGAAAATCTCGGCGCGTCGACGATGTGGCCAGGCAAACTACGCGTCTGCGCGCCGAGATTTTCGCCCTACCTGTTTTCTTTGCGCTCTTTTGCGGCTATTCCTCATTCCCGGCGTTGTTGGCAATCCCGGCGTTCCCGGCGTTGCTAGGCCGTATGCACGGCTTGCACGAGGTTCGTTAAGGATTCCTTGGCGTCGCCATAAAGCATATCGCAATTTGGCTTAAAGAAGAGTGGATTGACGAGCCCGGAGAAACCCTTCCCCTGGCCTCGCTTTAATACTACGACTTTTTTTGCGCGATCCACTTCTAGAATGGGCATCCCGGCGATGATGCTCTTCGGGTTATCCCGCGCATCCGGGTTCACCACATCATTGGCGCCGATCACCACAGCGACATCTGTGGCAGGAAATTCCGGGTTGATCACTTCCAGCTCTTGCAACTGCGAGTAAGGCACATTCGCTTCTGCCAATAGAACATTCATGTGCCCAGGCATACGTCCGGCCACCGGATGAATCGCGTATTTCACCGTAACACCACGTTCTTCCAACGCATCGGCCAGTTGGCGCAGGACGTGTTGTGCCTGTGCCGTGGCCATTCCGTAGCCGGGCACGAACACTGCCTGCCGGGCGTAAGCAAGCAGCACCGCTACATCCTCGATATTGGTCGCTTGCATCTCGCCATCGCTGGCTGACGCAGTTTCGGAAACGCTGCCAAACGCTCCAAACAAAACGTTGGTGATCGAGCGGTTCATGGCTTTGCACATCACGATTGAGAGGATAAATCCAGACCCGCCGTCCAACATACCCGCGATGATCAAGACATTGTTGCCGATCACCATACCGGTGGCTGCCGAAGCCAGACCGGCATAAGCATTCAGCAGTGCAATCACTACCGGCATGTCAGCAGCTCCAATCGGTAACACCAGCAATACGCCGAACACGAAAGAAAGGAACAACATCAGATAGAAGAGCTCGGCGTGACCCGGAAAAACTAACAACAAAATGAAGCAAAGGATGGTTATCGCCAATAGCGATAGATTGAAGATGTTCTGACCTTTGTAGGTCAGCGGAGCGCCGGGCAATATGCCCTGTAATTTGGCACAGGCCACCAGACTACCCGTCGTCGTCAGCGAACCCAGCAGAACCTCAAAACTTAGAGCTGGCATTTTGACCGGACCAAGACCCGCGCCGTGCAGGTAGTACTCGGAAATACCAACTAGGGACGCGGCCAAAGCGCCAAACGCATGGGACAACGCGGTCCGTTGCGGCATTGCAGTCATGGGAACCATCAACCCCATGGGCAGCCCAATGGCGCAGCCAATTACCAGACCGACCAGGATCCATTCGTAACTGACGATTTCACGATTGACCAGCGTCCCGATGATCGCCAGCAGCATCCCTATCTCAGCCAGATGCATACCTCGGCGGGCTGATTCCGGATGGCTAAGGCCGCGCAGTCCAAGAATAAAGAGGATGGAGGCGACGATGTAGCTGAACTCAGTGAAAAGGGTACGCGGTTCCACTGATTATTTCTCCTCTTTGGGCGGCGGCGCCACCCGGCGCTTAAACATCTTCAGCATGCGGTCGGTGAGGATAAATCCGCTGACCACGTTGGTGGTGGAACAGATTACCGCGCATAATCCGAGGATCGTGCTCACCATTGTTTGGTGAGCGCCGGCGGTTACTAACGAACCTACCAATGAAATACCGGAGATCGCGTTAGTAGCCGACATCAACGGCGTGTGTAACAGGGATGGAACCCTGGAGATAATTTGGTAGCCGAGAAACGCGGCCAGAATCAGGACATAGAATGTCGCCAGTAGAATTTCAGGTGCCATTGTCGCTGGGGGGACTGAGAAAGTGATTGCCGCTCTGGAAACTGCTTTTCTGTCATCCTGTCATTTGTCATTTCTCCTAGCCCTCCGCTGCGCCGTAGGCCTTCTTGATTGTTTCATTCACGATCTGCCCTCCATGAGTCACCACGCAGGACTTAAGGATTTCGTGATTGAGATCTAAACCAAAGTTTTTGGTTTCCTTGTTCCAAAAATATTGCACAAACGCGCAGAGGTTATTCGAATACATCTCACTCGCATGACCCGCGACCCGGCCGGCAAGATTCGAAAAACCGATAATCTTGACTCCGTTCAAGTTTACTTCTTGATCGCGTATCGCGCCTTCCACATTGCCACCCGTCTCGATCGCCGTGTCGACGACCACGCTGCCGGGACGCATCCTACGCACCATCTCAGACGTGATAATTACGGGCGCTTTTCTGCCAAACACTTGCGCTGCGGTGATAACGATATCGGCTAAGGCCACGTGCTCAGCCATCAGCTCCCGCTGTTTTTGCAATTGTTCGGGCGTTAGCGGCTTAGCATATCCGCCCGCGGTTTCACCGGTCTCACCTAAGTCGAGTTTTACAAATTTGGCGCCCAGCGACTTAACTTGGTCCTCAACCACCGGCCTGGTATCGAAAGCTTCGACCCAGGCACCTAACCGGCGCCCGGTCGCGATGGCCTGCAGCCCAGCAACCCCAACGCCGATCACGAACATCCGTAACGGTTTGATCGTGCCGGCAGCGGTCGTCATCATCGGCAGAATGCGATTGATACCGGCTGCAGCCAGAATCACTGCCTCATAGCCGACCAAGTTTGCCTGCGAACTTAAGACATCCATTGGCTGAGAAACCGTCACCCGCGGAATCATTTCCATGCTGATTGCAGTGACCTGGCTCTCCGCCAGACGCCTGACAAGTTTTTCCTCATTAAACGGATCCAACAGACTCACATGAATTACGGCTGCTCTTAAATCCCCGGCTTCTTCGATGGGCGGCTTACGGACTCGGAGAATCAGTTCTGCCTCTTTGAGTGATTGGGTTCGATCTGCGCTTAGGCGAGCACCGGCTTTTTCGTAATCCTCATCCGTCCAATTGATGCCGGCGCCAATCCCTTTTTCGACTTCTACCTCAGCCCCGAGTTTGGCAAGTTTTGAGACCCCACCCGGCGCGATCGCGACCCGCGTTTCGCCCGGGTACACTTCCTTAGGAACAAAGATTCGCATGACGCTTCAGCAAGCCACTGGTTTCCATTGACAATAAAAAACCAGGGATAGAGAGCGACGAACTGGCGGGACCGGCGGAGCGATTGCGAGCGCTGCGATCATAGTTTTGGGGGGAGTCTGTTTGGATGATGCCTAAATATCCCCGAAACATCAAGTGCCGCACATAAGAGGATGAACTTTTGCCGGTACAAAGCAGTCCAACTACACGTTAGAATAATTTGAAGAGATTTTAATGAAAAGATCGTTGGTTGCCCTGCTCCTAGTCCCGGCCTTCACCGTGCTGGTCTCCGTCTCAAAAGCCGATATCGCCGCCCCCTTTCCAACACCGCACTCTGCCCACAATTTGCCAGGGCCAACTCATGCGAAACGCAGCCCGTCCGGTCCCTCGACCAGCTCAAGTCCGTCTGCGCCCGCTTCCGTAGCATCACCCGGACTGATTAACTCTGGCGTCGCTATGACTGCGGTTACAGCCACCTCGTTAATCGGCATTATTGTGCTCAGAAAAAGGCATTATGAGCTCTGACGGTTCTCCCCGTGCAGATACCTGCGTCAGATAAGCCGGACGTTATAGATTGCTAACTCACAGGCACCGCGACTTCTCCGCGAACTTGTAGAACCCGAAGGTAATCAATACTAGGGGCCACCGGTTCGAGGAAAACCACTGCTGAATTGACTCTCCAATAAAGCATCGCTCGCCGGCGATAATCGCTCGGGCGCCGCCTTCGGATTCAACAGGGTCACAAACCACCAAAGGAGGATGGTTTGCTTGCAAACCACGAACACCGGCACCATCCAATCGCTAATGAATTGGAGCCAACCGCTGGCGTAGTCCGGGATGAAGAGGTTCAGGAGACCAATCGGAAGGCCCATGAACAAAATCGCCGTTACCGCTGGGCGAGTCTGGGGATGACGGAGAGTGGCCAAAGCGAAAAAACCGTTAGCAGGCAATATGGAGAACTGCCCAATCAAGCCCAGTTCTTCGTCGATGGCGCCGTAGCCGAAACCGAATGGGTCTGCCAACTGAGGCTGATGATGCAAAATGCACATCTCTATGCAGATGCTGAGGTTTATGGCAACCAGCCCGATCAGCCCGAAAAGAAATCCAGCGATAGCATAAGGACCATTATCGTCGATCAATAACCAGGCGAAGACCGCGTAGAAACCGATCTCAAGAATGTTATGGCAGACCATCAGCCAGTTAGAGGCGGAATCTAACGGCGATGGAGTAGCGTTAACCGGGAGATCACCGGGGAGAGAAGCCATTGCGCCGGTAACCAAAGAGGCTACCATGATCGCTAGTTCCAAGGAAACGAGGACACAAGCGAAGCGGAGCAGGCGCGCTTTCTTGTCCATACAAAAAACCAACGTATTGTACGGGCTTTCTCTCGTTGCGCGATGCCGAAGTAGCGGCGTTTATTGAATGACAATGGTTACTAGGATAATCATAGCAGCCATAAACAGAAACGTACTTAAGGCGACCTTTGCCAGCCAAATGAAGTTTCCTTTTACTCGGTCCAGCCTAAGAAAAAACTGAAAAGCCTATGACCACTATCGCTGATCGCGCTGCGGGAGCCGTTCTGGGCGCCTTAATCGGGGATGCCTTGGGACTTGGTCCTCACTGGTATTACGATGTAGTCACGCTGCGGAAGGAATACGGAGATTGGATCGACGATTATGTTGATCCCAGACCTGGGCGATATCACGCCGGCATGAAGGCTGGCCAACTAGACCAAACCGGTTTGTTAATGGTCATGTTGCTCCGCTCATTGCTCGAACACCGGGAATATGTTGAAGAAGATTTCACTCGCCGGGTCGATGAAGAATTGTTCCCGCTCCTTGATGGGACACCCGTGAATGGCCCGGGCGGTTACACTAGCCAATCGATCCGGGAAGCGTTCAGACGCCGGGTTCAGCAGAAGAAGAGCTGGAAAGAGACCGGAGGACATGCGGACACGACTGAGGCGGCAGAACGCGCAATCCCTGTGGCTGCTCGATACGCTAAAAATCCGGCCGCGGTGGCTCGTTTTGTCGCTGGCCATTGTGCTCTAACCCAAGCGGATGAAGCCATTGTGGCGATGTCGACCGCGTACAACTGCGTAGTGGCAGCATTAATCCGGGGCGAACCATTCGACGAGAATCTTTCCGATAAGCTAATGCTGCTGGTAAAACAGGGGCAGCTCCCGTTTCACGCCGTCACCAGCACCGATTTGGGCGTTCCTCGGCCTGGTGATCCCGACCCACCTAGAGCGGGCAAATTTTCGTCGCCTGACGCATTATTGACTCCCTCTTATATGGCTGAGGCGGCCCGGGATCCAGGGCTTCGAATCGAACCCGCGTGGAAGGTATCCATCGTGTACGGCATGCCATGCGCCATTTATCATCAATTGCCGGCAGCCTATTACCTCGCTGCCAGGTTCAGTGATAATTTTGAACTCGCTGTCCTTCACGCTATTAACGGCGGGGGCCAAAACATGGCGCGCGCCTGCCTGACGGGCGCACTGGTCGGGGCCCAGGTCGGATTGTCAGGGATTCCGAAACGGTTAGTCCAAGGACTTCAAGGACACGAAGAATTGGTTTCTTTATGCGAGCAATTAGGGGCGTTGGCGGAACGGGAGTGAGGTCGCCAGCCGTTTCGTACTCGTCCCGCCGTCGTTCTCGTACTCGTCCTCGTCCTCGTCCTCGATTTGGTCTGGAGCTTGTTGGCTAGGGAAGTCGTGAAAATGCCCAGCGCCTCCACTTGAAAAAGTTTCACACCCAACCTGTTTGCCTCGCGCCATCCCCGGCTCGGCCATGCTGCTAACCCTATTAAACTGGCCGACTGCCGAGCGCGGATAAAGCCAGCGCCTTATACGTTTGGAGCCTCGCCCTACCAATTCTATCGAGGACGAGGACGAGTACGACCTGCATCCGCACTAGCAACCCAAACTCGATTAGTGTAAAGACCCCGAGCAACCGCCTTTTGCAACCCCGCCCTACTATCTATCATGCTTGCCAAACCACGAATAAACCGGCTCTTCGCCGCTGACGGCAAATGTTTCGATGTCGCTATAGATCACGGATTTTTTAATGAAGCGGCTTTCCTAGCCGGGATCGAGAACATGCAGTCCGCCATCCGGACGGTTATCTCTGCGGGGCCGGATGCGGTCCAGCTGACGGTCGGCCAAGCACCCCTGTTGCAATCGGTCCCCGGCAAACAGAAACCAGCGCTCGTACTTCGGACCGATGTGGCCAATGTCTATGGCAAGACGTTACCATCCTATCTCTTCAGCAGGATGATCGACGACCCGGTGAAGCAAGCGCTTCGCCTGGACGCGGCCTGTTTGTGCATAAATTTGTTTTTATTGCCGGACCAACCGGAAGTGCATGCGGAATGTATCGAGAACATTTGTCTGCTTAAGCCGGTAGCCGACGAATATGGGATGCCGCTGATGATTGAACCGCTGGTCATGCAGGACAATCAGAAAGCGGGCGGCTACATCGTCGACGGTGATATCGAGAAGATCATGGCCCTGGTGCGGCAAGCGGTTGAGCTCGGCGCCGACATCATTAAGGCTGACCCTTGCACAGATATCACGGAATATCACCGGGTGGTCGAGGTCGCCGGCGCGATCCCCATCTTGGTTCGTGGCGGTGGCAAGGCGTCCGACACGGAAATCGTCGAGCGAACGGTTGAGCTGATGCAGCAAGGGGCCAAGGGGATCGTTTACGGCCGCAACGTCATCCAACACGAGAAGCCTGCAGCCATGACCCGGGCACTCATGAGTATCGTTCACGACGGGGCCGACACCAAAAAGGCGTTGGGAATCCTCAGCGAGAACTGACCCGATGAGCACGGAGATCCGTTTCGGAGTTATCGGCCTCGGGTTGATGGGACGCGAATTCGCCAGCGCGGCAGCCCGCTGGATTCATCTCAGCAATCTGGATGTGCGGCCAGTGTTGGTGGCAGCTTGTGACACCAACGAAAAAGCTTTTGACTGGTTTCGAGCCAGCGTCCCCACCCTCAAGTTTACCACGACTGACTATCACGAATTACTCGCTCGGCCTGAAGTAGATGCCATCTATTGCGCCGTCCCGCACAATCTTCACGCCCAGGTTTATTGCGATATCATCCAGGCCGGCAAACATTTGCTCGGCGAGAAACCATTCGGCATCGATCTTGCCTCCAACGACAAGATCAACGACACCATCGCTGCGCACCCAAAAGTCTTTGTCCGTTGTTCCTCCGAGCTGCCATTTTACCCCGGCGGGATCGCCATTATCCGCTCCTTGCTGGAAGACGATTTCGGCGAGTTCGTCGAAGTCGAGAGCGGTTTACTGCACTCCTCAGATTTGAATCCGGAGAAAGCAATCAACTGGAAGCGGATGATCGAATTCAATGGCGAATACGGATGCATGGGTGATCTCGGGATGCACGCGTTGCATGTGCCGTTAAGGTTCGGATGGTTCCCTCGTCGCGTTCAGGCTCAACTCACCAAGATCGTAAAGGAACGACCTGACGGGAAAGGACGGATGGTGCCCTGTCTTACCTGGGACAACGCCACGATTTTCAGCGAGGTGGAAGTGCCGGGTGGACATTGTTTCCCGATCACGCTCCACACGAAACGCATTGCTCCAGGAGAAACCAATACTTGGTTCTTAAAGGTTATCGGGACAAAGAAATCGATGGCCTTCTCCACCAAATATCCGCGTACGCTCCAAGTTATGGAGTATAAACCGGGCGGAGTACAAGCGTGGCAGCACATCGATCTTGGTTATCAGAGCGCGTATCCGACAATCACCGGTGCGATTTTTGAGTTTGGTTTTACGGATACCATTCTGCAGATGTGGGCCGCGTTTTGTGATGAACTAGTGCACGGACGAAGCGGCATGCAGCAACCGTTCTATTGCGTAACCCCGGAAGAAGCACACCAAAGCCATCTGATCTTTACGGAGGCATTGCGCTCGCATGCAGAACCGCGAATGCGCACGAATGTAGGCAAATAAAAGGCTTTAATCGCAGATAGTGGATGGAGTGGGCCTAGTGGACAGAGTAGACGCGGCCCGGGTTGGCGATAGCCTCGTTCAAACGTGTCCACTACGTCCACTCGGTCGACTGGGTCCACTCCGTCAACTGCCTGCGGTTGAAGTTTCTTGCTCGCGTACATTCGTAGTTTAGTCCGCCGTCTCATCATGGAAAATCCGAACGTTCTTCGCTTCACCGG
>Ga0210406_10000718_pt1 | contig 43577 bp, 33 predicted proteins | sample IncBWC30MmetaG_FD_155454 | JGI IMG/M metagenome (GOLD analysis project Ga0210406, IMG submission 155454) | Forest soil microbial communities from Barre Woods Harvard Forest LTER site, Petersham, Massachusetts, United States - Inc-BW-C-30-M | ecosystem: Environmental > Terrestrial > Soil >...
CCCTGCTGGGGGTCCTGCAGCAGAACGTCACCGGATACGAAAACGCCTTCGGCGAAATCAAACTCGATCCGCGCATGATGCCGCCTGGGCCGGTGCATTAGGCAGGTCTCAGGTCTCAGGTCTCAGGTCTCAGAAAGACTAAAATACTTTCGGCTTCTCGGATGCGAAAAGGTGGTCGCGTCACCGGTTTTGGCGACGAACCGCATCAGCGGAGCGTGATCAGGCCGGAAACAACAACAGATATCCCGAAACCCAACAACCGTCACCTGTCACCCGAGACCTGTGACCTAACACCTGAGACCTGACTCCTGACACCTGAACCATTGCGCTCCCCCTCCCCATCCCCGGCGGCGCTGTTCGCTCTTATCTTCGTGGCGATCCTGCTTCTGCATCTGCCGCTGCTGCGCCTGCCTTATTTCTGGGACGAAGCCGGATACTACATTCCTGCCGCGCGCGACTTGCTCCTTACCGGAAGCCTGATCCCGCACTCCACACCCTCGAACGCGCACCCTCCGCTGATGATGGCCTACCTCGCGGCCTGCTGGAAGGTCTTTGGCTTCTCGCAACTCGTGACTCGCACCGCGATGCTGGGGGTCGCCGCTTTCAGCCTGCTGGGCGTGTTCCGCCTGGGACGGCGCGTCGCGAATGTGCAGATCGCGCTTGCGGCGACGCCGTGCACCGCGCTCTATCCCGTGTTCTTCGCACAGAGCACGATGGCCCATGTGGATCTCGCCGCCGCTGGACTGACGCTCTGGGCGCTCGAGGCCTACCTCGGACAACGCTGGCGCGCGACCGCCGCATGGTTTTGTCTCGCCGTGCTCGCAAAAGAAACCGCGGTGCTCGCCCCGCTCGCGCTGCTGGCATGGGAGATCGTGTCACCCCGGCTTCCGTTTCAGCGCTGGAGTGAGTTACCCGGTGCGGCCGTTCCTGCAACGCAGTCTCTCGAAACAAACCCGGGCAACGCGACCAACGCTCCCGCAGCTACAAGCCAGCGAATCCATGCTGACGACGCGTGGCGCAGGCGGGTTGCGTCGCTGCTGGCTCCGGTCGTCGTCCTCGCGCTCTGGTACGCCTACCACTACGCGCGCACGGGATACGTCTTCGGCAATCCCGAATTCTTTCGCTACAACGTCCAGGCCACCATGAGCGGCGTGCGCATGGTGCTCGCTTTCGTCATGCGCGTCTGGCAGGCCTTCGGATACATGCACCTGTGGGTGCTCGCCCTGCTAGTCATGTGGGCGATGACCCGGCCGCCGCTGCAAGACGGCTCCACCCCTCGCCGCCGCATCGACCTCCGCGTGCAACTGACCTTCGCCGTGCTCATACTCGCCTTCATTACGGCCATGGCGGTGGTAGGCGGAGCCGTGCTCGCGCGTTACATGCTGACCGTGATCCCGCTCGTGATCCTGGTCTCGATTTCTACGTTGTGGCGGCGTGTCCGCGGTTGGCTGTGGCTGACTGGCCTGGTCTGCCTCGCGTTCGTGCTGGCCCTCTTCTTCAATCCTCCGTACGGATTCCCGCCCGAGGACAACCTGGCCTATCGCGACTACATTCTCATGCACAAGGATGCGGAGTCGTTCCTCGAGCAGCGATATCGGGAAGCGCGTGTGCTGACGGCCTGGCCCGCCTCCGACGAAATCACCCAGCCATACCTTGGCTACGTCAAGCGCCCGCTGCGAGTGGTCAGGATCGAAGACTTCAGTCTCGATGAAGTCGCAGGCGCCGCCGAGCAGCGTTCCCGCTTCGACTTGGCACTGGTGTTCTCGACCAAGTACGAACCGGCGCGTCCGCTGCTCGACCGCTTGCGCGCCTGGGAAGAAATGAAAATGCGCTTCTTCGGATTCCACCGCGACCTGCCCCCGGCAATCGCCGCTCAAATCCTGGGAGGGCGGGTCGTGTTTACCGAAAAGATCGCCGGCCAGTGGGTGGCGGTGATTGAGCTGGAACGCGTGCTGGACGCGCGAGTGCAGTGGCGGACCCGGTATTGGCCGACCTCCACCTTCCAGAAACTCCCTTGACTCTGGAATCGGTTCGAGGGTTCATACTGATTCTGTGAGCGTCAATTTCCTGCGTTCGGGAGAACTTGCCCGCTTAACGGGCGTCAGTGCCGACACGCTTCGCCACTACGAGCGGCTTGGAATTCTGCCAACCTCACGGCGAACCAAGAGCGGCTACCGGATATTCAATGCCTCGGCCGTTGAAACCGTCCAACTGACGCAGCGGGCTCTGCAGCTAGGGTTCTCTCTCAAGGAACTGTCAGAGATCTTGCGTACTCGCGAGAGCGGCGGCGTCCCGTGTCAGCGCGTGCTTGGTCTTACCGAAGAGAAGCTCCGCCTGGTTGGAGAGCAGATTCAGGAACTCCAGCGAACCCAGGACTACTTGCGCGAACTCGTTCGCGACTGGCGGCAGAAACTGATGCGGACTCCGCCGGGAAGCCAGGCCGGGCTGCTTCATTCGCTGGTCGATCGGCCCAAGACAAAGGCCACGAAAAATAACCTCAAGAGGAGATCACGGTCATGAACTCGATCGCGCTCGGAGTGACGCTGTTGCTGCTCGGCTCGCCGCTTTCCGCGCAAGAGGCGAAGCCCGATGATTCGATGAAGGACTGCCCCATGCACACCCAACACATGGCCCAGCAGTCTCACCATGCAAGCATGGAAAGCCACGGCGACCAGGCGATGGGCTTTCCGCACGACAAGACCACGCACCACTTCCGCCTGATCTCCGACGGCGGCGCGATCGAAGTAAAGGTCAACGACCCGAACGACAAGGCAAACACCGAGGCGATCCGAGCTCATCTTTCGCACATCGCGACCATGTTTGCCGATGGCGACTTCTCGTCGCCGATGTTCACCCACGACACCGTTCCGCCCGGCGTAACCACGATGAAGCTGATGAAGTCGGCAATCCACTACGCGTACGAGGAGTTCCCTGCGGGCGGAAGAGTGCGAATCCAATCTGCGGACCCGATTGCCGTGGCGTGCATCCACGACTTTTTACGCTTTCAAATTGCGGAACACCAGACGGGGGAAGCGGTGGAGATTACTCTGAAGTAAGGGGTTGTAATCAGGCTCTAGGCCCCTACCCGCAATGAGATCGTGTGGACTGAGCGCGTCCGCTTTTCAATAACCATCCACCGGCAACGACTGCCGCTAGCAGACTGACCAGAATTGCAATCCAGGCTCGCATCAGCCAGCCAAGTTCGAACATTCGCTCATCCCCAGATCTCCAAATCCAGAGCACTTTGTCGGCGGTGATGAAGGAATCTTTGCACTTCATCCAGGTCAACTGCATAGCCGCCAGCAACCACAACAGCGCGGGTATGCCCATGGTGTAGGGTGACGGGATGTGGTGTCGGCACACCATCGCAACGTATGCGACGACACTGACAAATAGTCCTGCGGCGATGGCGGAAATCACGAAGACTATGGCACCGTCGGACCGCGTGTTCCGAAACCATACAACCGTCACAACAAATCCGGCCACGGCTCCCGCGGCCACGGAGTAAGCCATAGCCCCCAACATGGCCGATGCGGCGGCAAACAGATCGGATCGACGTTTGCTGGCTGAGGCGGCTACGCGAATTTTAGATCGCAATCAACTCATTGCAGGTGTTTTGTGCTCGACGCTCGACTGGTTCGTACCCACTATACAGTCAGATCCATTCCCATCTACCCGACATACAACCCACAAGTCACTGATCAAGACCAAGGCGCACCAATAGCGAAAAATACAGCGTTGTCGTCCTAACTCCGGCCCCCTTTGACTTGCCGCCTCCCCGGACGTAACATCTTGCGCCAATGATTGGCCAGACGATCTCGCACTACCGCATTGTCGACAAACTCGGTGGTGGCGGGATGGGCGTTGTTTACAAGGCCGAAGATCTCAGCCTGCATCGCTTCGTCGCCTTGAAGTTTTTGCCCGACGAGGTCGCTAAGGACGCCCAGGCGCTGGCCCGTTTTCAGCGCGAGGCGCAGGCCGCTTCCGCCCTCAATCATCCCAACATCTGCACCATTCATGAGATCGGCCAGGAGAACGGCCAGCCCTTCATCGTGATGGAATTTCTGGAAGGGATGACGCTAAAGCATCGCATTGCCGGAAAGCCGCTGGAGATGGAAATGGCACTCGCGCTCGGTATCGAGATTGCCGATGCGCTGGATGCGGCGCATGCGAAAGGCATCATCCACCGCGACATCAAGCCTGCCAACATCTTCGTGACCGCGCGCGAGCATGCCAAGGTTTTGGATTTCGGATTAGCGAAACTCACGGCCGACGGCCAGTTGCAGGCTGCTGCGTCGCCCGACGGTCGCACCCTGTTGACCATGGACTCGGCCGATCCGCGGCTGACCAGTCCGGGCTCGGCGGTTGGCACCATGGCCTACATGTCGCCGGAGCAGGCGACCGGCGAAGAACTGGACGTCCGCACCGACTTGTTTTCTTTCGGCGCTGTGCTCTACGAAATGGCGACGGCCAAGCCGGCGTTCGCCGGAAATACGACGGCGGTGATCTTCGACGGGATCTTGAACAAAGCGCCCATTCCGCCCTCGCGCTTGAACCCGGTCATGCCCTTAGAACTGGAGCGCATCATCAACAAGGCGATGGAGAAAGACCGGCGCATGCGGTACCAGACGGCCACGGAACTGGCTGTCGATCTTAAGCGGCTGAAGCGGGAGATCGACTCTGGCCGGTCGAGTTCGATTTCGCAATCACAATTTGCCGTGCCACTGTCGCCCTCCGCGAAACCAAAGCGCGGAAAGGTGGTGGCCCTTGCCTGCGGGGCGCTGGTCGGTGTTCTGGGCGTGGCGTATCTGTTCCGTCCCACGCTTCCTCCCCCGAGGATCACCGGCTCGACCCAGATCACGCATGATGGCCAGCAAAAAAGTTTCGGCGGGCAAGTCACTACCATCGTATTGACCGATGGTCCGCGCATTTTCATACAAGAGAACATTGGCGGACGCTTCGTAGTGGTTCAGGCCTCTTCGAGCGGTGGAGATACGGTCCCCATCCCCAGCGATCTCCCGAACATCGGCCTGGACAATATTTCGATCGACAAGTCAGAACTGCTGGTGGGCAGTTTCACGGGCGAGGAAGCGGAACAGACACTGTGGGCTCTGCCGGTCCTGGGCGGTACTCCTCGGCGCTTGACCGACATGCCTGGGGCCGACGGAGCCTGGATGCCCAGCGGAGATCTTCTGATTTCCCACCAGACCAAGATTTGGACTGTACCCAAGGGAGGGGGGGCACCTCGCAGCTTTGCCAATCCAGATGGCTTTACCTGGTGGCTGCGCCTCTCACCAGATCAGAAAAGCTTGCGCTTCACCCGAAACGAAAAAGAAACCAATGGGAATGATCAATGGGAAGTTTCGGCGAACGGTGCCAATCTTCATCGCGTGCTCCCCGGTTGGCACGAGGGCGGCTTCAAGGTGAGGGGAAATTGGACATCGGATGGCAAATTCTTCGTTTACACGATGGCCACGGGCAACCGCATGGACCTGTGGGCCGTACGCGAGAGAGGTGACTGGCTCCACAAAATCGACAAGACTCCCATCCAACTCACTTCAGGTCCTTTAAATTTCGAAGCATCGCAGCCCAGCCTGGATGGCAAGACCATCCTCGCCGTAGGTGCGCAGTACAAGTCGGAATTGACGCGCTACGACGTAAAGACAGGCCAGTATCTGCCGTACCTCGATGGGATTTCGGTGGTCGGGCTGAATTTTTCTCCCGACCGGCAATGGGTTGCTTACTACACGATTCCGGACGCGCAACTTTGGAGGAGCCGGGTCGACGGCAGTGAAAAACTACAATTGACTGGTCCTTCATCCAACCCGCCCTTCATGCGGTGGTCGCCCGATAGTCAGCAGATAGCCTACATTTCCAGCCAAGCGGGGGCACCGGACAAAATTTGCGTTGTAGGACGAGATGGCGGCAGCCCAAAGGTGCTGTATCAGGGCAACTCTCTTTCACGCCCGAGTTGGAGTCGAGATGGGAAGTTGGTCGTATTCGGAGAATCCAACGGGGCCATCGAAGAGGCACAGGTCAAATTGGTTGACCTGAAAACCGGGCAGGTGAGCACAATCCCTGACTCGAAAGGCGCGGTCATGACTGTGGTATCGCCTGACGGGCGCTACCTGGCCGGCGGAACAGCGGACGGAAAGCGTCTTAGGATCTACGATTTTAATACGCAGACCTGGAAAGAGCTTTCTCCGCAACACACGATTGGATTCACGGAGTGGTCGGCGGACGGGCGCTATCTTTACTTCGACAACGGCTGGAGCGCAGATCCTGCCATCTACCGCCTACGGCTGGCCGACCAGAAAGTGGAACAGATACTAACGCTGAAGAACTTTCGCCGCGTGCTTTGGGGCTATCTCCCCTGGTTCGGGTTGACGCCCAACAACGAAGTGCTGCTCATGCGCGACGCCGGGTCGCAGGAAGTGTATGCGCTGGATTTTGATAGTCATGATTGAAAGTTGAACTGGGCGACTCGGCCACGGTTCCCTCACTAAGAACGATGGCTGCCCCACCCTTCGCGGTTTTCGAAGGGTGGGAGGCTCGGACCTCAAGCCTACCCGGCCACGCGGACTTTGAGTACAGCCGGTTTCTGCTCATTGACCAAGACTGGTCCGGATTGTCCGTGCACATAGTCGCGATGGCTGATCCATCTCCACTGATCGGGCTCGAGAACCAGACCTCGCTGCACCGGGTTGCGGTGCACATAGCGCAACTTCTCCACGCGCTTGTGCTCGGTACTCACCACGAAAATCGTAAAAGCGCCGTTGCCGGATATGTCCCTCTGCGATCGCTGTCCCCCAGCGAGGCCTCTGTTGCGCAGAGTTCGGGGCGCGTAACTCTCGCAGCAACGTCCGTGCGAAGCCCTGTTTCAGAACCTGCATCACAACCGAGGGATCGCCCCGCTCCGGTTCGCTCAGCAGTAAGTGGACATGCTCGGGCATAACCACGTAGCCCACGACCACGAAACGATATCGGCGGCGGACTTGCTCGAGCGTTTCTAGAAACAGATTCCGGCTGCACGCGCTATCGAGCCAAGGGAAGCGCTGGTAGCAGTTGGTCGTGATGAAGTGCACGGAGTCGGATCCGTAGTAGCGGTGCAAGCGCGCAGGCGTGACGACAGGATGCGGCCAACTCGACTCTCTGCCCTGTGACGAATGAACTTGTCGTCAGTTCACAGCCGAAGGCGGCGTGCCGATCCGATCCTGAGGTCTGTGCGTCCCACCCTTCGAAAAGCGCGAAGGGTGGGGCAGCCATTTTTTGGAGACCCGGCGCTGGCGACAAGGATGGGACTTCCCTTCGTCATGCCGACATCAGATGACAGGAGTGGGTCTTCAGCACCAGCCAGACCTCGCGCCCGGCGCCTAGGGCCAACGCGTCGCGGGCGGCTAGCGTCAGGTGGACTTCCATTTCGACGCCTACTTCGACGCGCGCCACCATCAGGACGTCACGGCGGATCAGGGACACGATCTTGCCGGTCAACACATTGCGCGCGCTCAATCCCTGGGGAAGTTGGTTCGCAAGCAGGATGTCGCCAGCGCGGATGCCGATGCGCATCTTCGAACCTTCCCCGGTGCGCACCAGCGGGGTCTCAAGTTCGACATTGCTGCCAGCCAGGCGGCAGGTCATGGTGCCGCGATCTTCGTGCGCCGCGCTGACCACGGCATCAAAAATGTTTTCGAAGCCCGCCAGTTGCGCGATGGTTTCCTGGCGGGGCGCGTTTATTACATCGTGGGGCGTGCCTTGCGCGAGCACGCGTCCGCGGTCGAGCACCAGAACGCGCTCGCCTAGCGCGAACACTTCCTCGCGGCTGTGCGTGACATACAGGATTGGAATGCGGTGCGCTTCATTCCAGCGGCGCAGGTCGTCGAGAATCAGTCCCTTGGTCGGCGAATCGAGTGCGGCCAGGGGTTCGTCGAGCAGCAGGACGCACGGGTCGGTGACCAGCGAGCGGGCCAGCGCGACTCTTTGGCGCTCGCCGCCCGAGACTTCGCGCGGACGGCGCAGGCGCAACTCGCGGATGCGCAGCGCGTCGAGGATCCCGCTAATGCGCTGCTCGCGGTCGTCCCGGTCAAGATGCTGCAGGCCGTAGCCTACGTTGCGTTCGACTGTGAGGTGCGGAAACAGAGCGAGATCCTGGAATACGTATCCGACTTTGCGATCGCGAACCGGGACGTTGGTTCCGGAGTGTGCGTCGAACAGAACCCGCGTGCCGATGCGGATGGAGCCGCTGTCGGGCGTGGAGAGCCCGACGATGCAGTCGAGCAGCGTAGTCTTTCCGGCACCCGAGGATCCAAAGACGATGTTGAAGCCGGCAGGCGCGGAGAAATCGACTTCGAGCGTGAACTCGGTTTCGCGGGCGTGCGTCTTGCGGAAGTGCGCATTCAGCGCCGGCGTGTACGGGACGGGCTCGACCGGGGAGAGCGCGTTGGCCACGGTTCCGGCTGGATGGGGTTTGCTGGCCATGTCGTTCGGGTGCAGGATTGTGATTCTACATTTTTCGGGTTTTTGAGATCATGTGCTTTTCTTGTCAAGAGGGTCACAAGGCCTGATTTTGCGTAAACAGCTGAAGGGGAAGCAAATATAAGTGTCCCGAGGTTGGCACAATTACCCTGTCGAAATTGATATTCTGGATATATAGAGAAAATTTTGGACGATCCGCCACTGGAAGGAGCTTTTAACCGCTAAGGTCGCCAAGAGACGCCGCAAAGGACGCTCAGGGGTCCCAATCATCCTCGGCGAGCTTTGCGGCTTTTCTTTGCGCGCTGGGCAGTCAAGGGCTTTTAAATACCGAAAATCTTTCAACGAAGAGATCGCAGAGAACTGCCGCAGAGGACGTAGAGAAAAGCTTTTAACCGCTGAGGTCGCTAAGGGATGCCGCGAAGGGCGCTAAGGGGCCAATCATCCTTCGCGAGCTTTGCCTTTTCCTTGCGCGCTTGGCAGTTAAAAGCTCTTGCCGATCAATTCCCTTTTTGGAAAAAAAGTTGAACGCAGGTGACGACCGCTACACGAGGCCGCGGGGGCCGCGTGCTCGAATTGGGGTGGCCGTGGGCATTCAGCTCGACTAGCGCTGTCCGCCGGGCCCAGGCTCGTGCACTTCCGAGTGGTTTATATGCCGTTGGTAACTAGTGTGGAGAGGAAAGGTTCGATTAAGTTGTTGAACACGCTCGCACGACCTGGGGCTAACAACACATTCAAGCAGGCATGGCGAATTTCATGAGACCTCTGTGGCGCGACTGCGCGCGCGCGTGGTGGATCGTCGCGCTTCTCCTTTCCGCAACCTGTGTGTTCGCGCAGGGATCGAAGCAGACTTCGGAATTCGAACCGCCACAGGAGCGCGACCGCGACAATCCCAAGGCGCGCGAGGCCTGGTTCATGCGCGGGCGCACCGTGCCTACCGGGGAAGCTCCGGCAGCGCTGCGCTTCCGCGCCTTCCAGCAGAAAATGCAGATGCGGCAGTTCGCGGCGCGCGCGGTCACCGCGATTCCGCATGTGAGCACGAGCGGGTGGGTGCCGCTCGGGCCGTCGCCGCTCGCATCGGACGCGGGCACGGGACAGGACTACGGATCGGTCTCGGGAAGAGCGACGGCGGTGGCGATCGATCCGGCTGACTCGACCGGGAACACCGTGTATCTCGGGGGCGCGCATGGCGGCGTGTGGCGTTCGAGCAATGCGGGCTCGTTGAGTGCGAGTGCGACCAGCGTGGTGTGGACTCCAGTGCTTGATTACGAATCGACGCTCGCGGTGGGCGCAATCGCGATTCAGCCCTCCGGCAATACCGATACGAACAAGAGCGTGATCCTGGTGGGAACAGGCGAGCCCAATAGCTCCGCCGATTCGTACTATGGGCTTGGCATCCTGCGATCGGCTGATGGAGGCGCTACCTGGACGGCCATCACGCAGGAGACAGGCGGGACGCACACGTTTGCGGGACTGGGCTTCAGCAAGATTGCGTTCAGCACAACCAATCCGCAATTGGTGGTGGCTGGAGCAGCGGCGGCAACGGAAGGATTCGCGCTCGGGCTTGAGAGCCCGGTGACAGTGAACCGCGGAATTTACTATTCGCTGGATGCAGGCGTGACCTGGCACTACTCCTCGGTGAAGGATGGCAGCTCGACTGTGTCGCCGGGTTCGGTAACGTCGGTGGTCTACAACGCGGGCGCTGGGAAATTCTTCGCTGCGCTGCGCTATCACGGAATTTATTCATCGGCAGATGGGATCAACTGGACGCGACTGGCGGATGCGAACCAGCCGGGAGCGGGAATCACGACGGCGAGTTGTCCGACGACGAGCTCGACGAATCCGGTGTGTCCGATTTATCGCGCGGAACTGGCGGTGGTGCCAGGGCGCAACGAGATGTACACGTGGGTGGTCGCACTGGACTCGACAGGAAACGAGCAGGACGGCGGCGTGTGGCAGACTTTGAACGGCGCCACTAGCGCGTGGACACCAATCGCGGACAACGGCATTACGAGCTGCGGCGACAGTTTCGGATGCGGCGTGCAGCAAGGCACCTACAACCTGGAACTGGCCGCACTGCCGAATGGTTCGACGATGACCGACCTGTATGCCGGGGCGATCAACGTTTTCAAGTGCCGGGCGATGAATCCGTCGTCGGCGAGTTGCACGTGGCTGAACCTAACGCATGTGTACGGATGCTGGGGGATCGCCAACGTGCATCCAGATCAGCATCACCTGGCAGGTGTGGTCGCGGGCGGCAAAGAGGTGATGTACTTCGCCAATGATGGCGGGGTGTACCGCGCGCTCGATGGCTACACCGGGCTGTTGACGGGAACCTGCGGCGGACGCAATCAGTTCGACGATTTGAACGGAACGCTTGGGTCGATGACGCAGTTCGTATCGTTCTCGATGCATGCGACGGACCCGAATACGTTGCTGGGCGGCACGCAGGACAACGGTTCGCCGGCGACCTCGACTGGGACAACGAGCACGAGTTGGATCAACGTGCTGGGCGGCGATGGCGGGTTCAACGCCATCAGCCCTGCGAAAGGCACAGACTGGTTCGCGTCGAATCCGAACATACCGCCAGACGCTCCGCTCGAGATCGACTACTGCCCTCTGGGCATTGGCTGCGGCAACACTTCGTTCCAGCCAGTGGTTGGGGCGGGACAGGTGGGCAACGACTTCGGTGCGTTCTACTTCCCCTACATGCTCGATCCGCAGGCAGCGTCGGAGATGATCATTGGCACGTGCCGGGTGTGGCGCGGCGGTCCGGCGACCAGCGCGGGCGGAACGTACTCGGCGCTGAGCAACAACTTCGATACGGGCGTGGGCGGGTCGGGCGGAAACTGCAATGGCGGGGAGATCAACCAGGTGCGCTCGCTGGCGGCGGGCGGCCCGAAGGATGCCAGCGGCTTCTCGAAAGTGATTTACGCGGGAACCGATGGACTGGGTGGCGCCACGACTCCGGCGGGCGGGCGAGTGTTCGTGACCACGAACGCGGGCGGAACGTTGATGGCGGATCGCACGGGGACGATCAATCCGGGGCAGTTCCCGGTGTCGGCGATCGCAATCGACACGTCCGATGTGACGGGACAGACGGCATTCGCGGCGGTGATGGGATTCCACGTGGGGCACGTTTTCAAGACGACGAACGCGGGTGTGTCGTGGGCGCCGTTCTCGACGAACCTGCCGGACGCTCCGGCGGACGCACTGGTGGTGGACTCACAAACGGCCACGGTTTACGTGGGAACCGACGTTGGCGTGTTTTCGAGCCCGACAACGACAGCGAACTGGTCGGAAGTGGGTCCGGCGGCGTCGGCGAACAACTCTGGATTCCTGCCAAACGTCCCGGTGACCGCGGTGCGATTGTTCAACAGTGGCGGGAAGAAGCTTTTGCGCGTTTCGACATACGGGCGCGGCATCTGGCAGTACGACCTGCTGGGATCCACAACCCCGGACTACTCGGTAACGATCACCAATTCGACGCAGACTGTGTTTGCGGGACAGAACGCGACATTCAACGGGAAGCTGACGGCGGCGAACGGCTACGCGAGCGCCGTGGCGCTGAGTTGCGCGGCCGGGCCGACGGCGGCGCCCGGGACGTGCTCAGCAAATCCGGCGAGCTTGACCCCCACTGGCTCCGGCGCGGCGTTCACGGTGACGGCGGCGGGCGGGGCACAGGATTACTTGTTCAACGTTCACGCAGTGGGGACGGACGTGTCGACGACGACGCACGACGCGGCGCTGACGCTGCACGCGGTGGACTTTGCGCTGGGCGCGCCGGCACCGGCGAGCGTGTCGGCGCAGCAGGGGAGCACGTCGGGCGGCGTGGCGTTCCTGGTGACGGGAGCGGGCGCGTTCTCAGGAACGGTGACCCTGGCGTGTCCGGCGAGCGGGATGCCAGCGGGCGTGACGTGCAGCTTCTCGCCGGCGGCGGCCGTGTCGGCGTTGCCAGCAACAATGACGTTGACGTTTACGACGACGGCTTCCACGCCGCTGGCGACAACTCCGATCACGATTTCAGCGACCACGCCGGGAGCGCCGGCGGCCAAGATACAGAGCGTGAGCCTTACGATCACAGCGCCGACGGCAGATTACACGCTTGCGATCAGCAACTCGCCGCAGTCGGCAGCGGCGAACCAGGCGGCAACGTTCAATGGCACGCTGAAAGAGGTGAATGGCTACGCGAGTGCGGTGAACCTGACGTGCGGGGCGGGAGCGCCGCCGACGTGCACGATCTCCCCGACGTCGGTGACGCCGACCGTGGCTGGGGCCTCTTTCACGGTCACGGCGAAGAGCACGCTGGCTCAGGGGTACAACTTCAGTGTGAATGGAGCGGGAACCGATGCAGCCCACGTGGCGCACACGGCTCCGGTAGTGTTCAATTCGCTGTTCACGCTGACGGTGAGCAACGGCACGGGGCAACAGAGCCTGAAGGCTGGGCAGAACGCTGCTTACAGTTTGGTCATCACGCCCGTGGGTGCGACGACGTTCCCGATTGCGGTGAATTTTTCGTGCAGCGGACTTCCGGCGGGGGCGACTTGTTCTTCGTCTCCGATTGCTGCCGGTGCCAGTGGTACGCAGAACGTGACGCTCACGATCAGTACAGCCGGCCTGGGAAGTACGGCGCTTCGGCAAGGTGCGCGGAACCGGAAGCCATGGGCGCCGATGTTTCTGTGGGCGTCGGTGATGGGAATGATGGTTGGCGGGTTGGCGTGGAAGTCTTCTTCTCGCAAGGGCATCGGGACGGCGATGGCCTTGTCACTTGCGTTGACGATAGTGTTGACGTCGTGCGGAGGTGGCGGGAGCACGGGCGGTGGCGGCGGTCCGCCGGTAGTGTCGGTGAGCGTCAGTCCGCATACCGCGAGTAAGTTCCCGACCGAGCAGCAGCCGTTCTCGGCGACGGTGAGCGGGACGTCGAATACTGCGGTGACCTGGCAGGTGAATGGCGTGACCGGAGGCAGCGCGAGTGCGGGGACGATCGACGCGAACGGGGTGTACACGGCGCCGGCGGCGGTGCCTAGCCCGAATAATCCGGTGATGGTATCGGCCGTGTCGCAGGCGGATGTGACGAAGTCGGGGGCGGCGACTGTGACCCTGAAGGCGCCGACTCCGGCCGGGACTTACAACGTGACAATTACGGCGACGGCCGGGAGCGTGGTGTCGACGACTACGGCCGTGTTGGTGGTGCAGTAGGGCAGTCGTCAGTCGTCAGTCGTCAGGGAGTATCGGTTCGCCTTTGGTTGGGCGTTAACCCGGTTTTATGAATCGGTAGAACTTTTCCTTCTGCTAGCCCCGTCGTCATTCGCAAGCGCGCTACCCATTTGCGGATAGACCGTCCTTTCGACTGAAATTCCCATGATCGCAACTGACGTGGAATCCCACCCCAGCGAACAGGACGCGCCAGGATGGGGCACCCGCCGTTCGTGCCGACCCTGATAAGGCTCGCCTTGATCAGCCTCTGCCTTCGTCGGCGGAGGGGCCGTAGATGGCGGGGACTTTTTCTTCGTTCAGTCGCAAGTAGACCGTTAACTGGCCGCGATGGTGGGCCATGTGGTTCAGAACTCCGTCGCGGATGGCCACGTAGCGCTGCTGATCGCTCATCAGCTTGCCGCCAGAGAGCAGCTTCCATTTGGTGTTGAAGAGATGGTCGTCGGTGGTCTTCTGGAGAACCTCGCGGCCTTTCTTCAAGGAGGCTTCGAATTGCTGGATCAGGTCCTGACGCGTCTGCCATGCGGGTGGGCGGAATTTAGGGCCGCCAGGCGGGTTAATGTCGAGCTCGTCCGTGTTGACGACCATGTCGAGCCAGGCCGGGATGGTGGCGACGATGGTGGCCAGGGAGCCGAGAGGCATCGATTTTTCGTGGGGCTTCCAGTCGTTTTTTCCTTCCGGAACACGCTCCAGAGTTTTGCGGATGCCGTCGGCTTCGCGGTCGAGTTCAGCGAGTAAAAGCTCGGTAATCTTCATTGTGCGTTCTCTCCTCTCAGGAACTGTTTAGATGTCTGGTGTCGTGGCTTTTGCTGCTGAAAATCTTAGGGGGCACGGAGGAAGGCCTTTGACCGCAAAGATCGCTAAGAAATGCCGCAAGGACGCAGAGTCGGTGGGTTCCCCTTTCCTCGGGCGGTGCACCGCGTGGCGAGTTGTGGAACATGTTTTCCAACGGTTGACGGATTGAGCTTTAGTGATTCAGTGTTGTGAGCAATGTCCTTGCAGAAGAACCTACGCTTGCGCTTAGCTGAATGGTTGAACGTTTGGTCGCAACTATGAGCGAAAGCTTCGAGGTGGTGGTCATCGGCGGCGGCATTGTTGGGCTGGCGGTGGCGCGCGAGATAATTCAGCGCTTTCCGCGCATGCGGCTGGTTGTGCTCGAGAAGGAAGCGCGCGTCGGGATGCATCAGAGCGGGCATAACAGCGGCGTCATTCATTCGGGCGTGTACTACAAACCTGGCTCGCTAAAGGCGACGCTGTGCGTCGAGGGCGCGGCAGAGATGGTGAAGTTTTGCCGCGAGCATGGAGTGCCGTACGCGGTCTGCGGGAAAGTGATTGTCGCGACCTCGGGGGCGCAGCTGCCTCGCGTGCAGGATTTGATGGAGCGCGGCCAGGCAAACGGAGTTCCGGGGCTGCGGATGCTGGGCCCGGAGGAACTGCGCGAGTTTGAGCCGCACGCCAGCGGAGTGGCGGCACTGCTGGTTCCCGGGACCGGAGTTACTGACTATGCGAAAGTCTGCGAGAAGTATGCGGAACTGATCGTGGCGCAGGGCGGCGAGGTGCAGACAGCGATTGAGGTTGTCGGGATCCGAACGAGCGACAGCGAGATCGTGATCGAGACTTCGGGCGGCTCGATTGCGGCGCAATCTGTCATTAACTGCGCGGGATTGTTTAGCGATCGCATCAGCCGGATGGCGGGAGAGCATCCGGAAGTGCAGATTGTTCCATTTCGCGGGGAGTACTACGACCTGGTGCCAGAGCGGGCCGAATTGGTGCGGGCGCTGATTTATCCGGTGCCGGATCCGCGGTTTCCTTTTCTGGGGGTGCATTTCACGCGGAGGGTGCACGGCACCGTCGATGCGGGGCCGAATGCGATTTTTGCATTCAAGCGAGAAGGGTATCGCAGCGGAGATTTCAGCTTGCGGGACACAATGGAGTCGCTGCTGTTTCCGGGATTCTGGCGGGTGGCTGCCAAGCACTGGCGCATGGGGAAAGATGAGGCAGCTCGCTCGGTGAGCAAGGCGTCGTTTGTGGCGGGACTGCAAAAGCTGGTGCCGGAAGTGAGGGCGGAGGACCTGGTACCGGGCGGGTCGGGCGTGCGGGCACAGGCGATTCATCGCTCGGGGAAACTGGTGGATGATTTCCAGTTCACGCAGACCAAGAGGATGCTGCATTTGTATAACGTTCCGTCTCCGGCGGCGACGGCATCAATTGCGATTGGTCGGGCGGTGGTGGAGATGTTTTCTGCTAGTCGCTAGTCTTCAGTCGCTGGTCGGTAGCGACTCCTTCCTATTTAGTGGTTTTGGGAGAACTGCGCTCTGTCGCTTCCCCCGGCATTTTTCTTGGAAGCTGGTAGAGTGGTGGACTTGAGCGGTCGCGGACGATCAATTGGAAAGTCCTAAGTCCTCGACGCGTGGGGAATCCCATCCAAGCGCAAAGGGCGCGCCAGGATGGGGCACCCTCGGTACCACACGGAAAGCAGGTCCTTCGCTTCGCTCAGGATGACAACTTAAAACTGTGGCGAGATTGAAAGCGTGGTGGGGCAATGGGGAGGGCGGATGGCGTTGAACTTGGCCAATAAGCGCGTGGCTGTGTTGGGCGCGGGGAAGATGGGCGGGATATTGGTGAAGGCGTTTCTAGAGAAAAAACTGCTTTCGCCGAAGTTGACGACGGTGACGGTGCAGCACGAAGAGCGTGCTAGTGCGCTGTCGAAGAAGCTGGGGATTCCGGTGGGGACGAACAATGTTGCTGCCGTGAAGAAAGCCGATGTGGTGCTGGTGTGCCTAAAGCCGCAGGTGGTGCAGGGTGTGCTGGAAGAAATTCGCAAGAGCATGCGGCCGGAACAGCTGGTGATTTCGGTGGCGGCGTCGGTGCCGACCAGCAGCATTGAGAGCGCTCTGGGCGGGAAGGTGCCCGTGGTGCGCGCCATGCCGAATACTCCGTGCCTGGTTGGGCAGGGGATGACCGCGCTGTGCAAGGGGAATCATGCGGGGGCAGAGCATCTGGAGATTGCCAGCGAGTTGTTTAACGTCGTCGGGCGCACGGTGGTGGTTGATGAAAAGCATATGGACGCAGTGACGGGCTTGTCCGCCAGCGGCCCCGCGTACATCTACATCATTCTTGAGTCGCTGGCGGAGGCCGGCGTGAAGGTCGGGTTGCCACGCGATGTGGCGACGCTTTTGGCGGCGCAGACTGCGTTGGGAGCGGCGGCCGTAGTGCTCGAGACCGGGGATCATCCGGCGCTTTTGAAGGATGCCGTGACGACTCCGGCGGGATGCACGATTGACGGGATTATGGAATTGGAAGAGGGGAAGCTGCGCGTGACGTTGATCAAGGCGGTGGTGAAGGCGGCGCAGCGCGCTAAGGAATTGGCGTATACCTAGTCGCTAGTCGTCAGTCCTCAGTCGTTGGCTCAATCTCCAGATCCAAACGGTTGTGGAATCCCACCTAGCGCACAAAACGCGCTAGGATGGCGCACCCTCGCTGTCCGTAGTCGTTTGGAAAAATAGCTACTGGGCTTGCATGAAGGTTACGTTGACTTGGGTGCGGATGGGAACTTTTTTGCCGTCGACTGTGAAGGGTTTGTAGCGCCATTGGCGGACGGCGGCGATTGCGGCATCGGCGAGGTCGGGATTGCCGCTTACGGCGGAGACTTGCTGGACGCGGCCGTTGGCGCCGATGAGAGTTTCGAGCACGACCGATCCCTGGATGTGAGCGCGGCGCGCGGCTTCGGGATATTCCGGTTCGATGCGCTGGTCGAGAAGGCTCTCGGCTGTTTCGGGTTTCAGGCGAACGAAGGCGTCGCTCATGGGATCGGCGGGCAGGCGTGTGATCTGCGAGGCTGATTTCACTGAGGACGCGGCGCTGGTGGAAGAAGACTTCGCGGCTGACGAAGGAAATTCGCTATGCGATGCCGGTGGAGTCGCGGCGGCTCGCGGCTTGGCCGGAGCTTTCGCGGGAGTGGAAGGCTCCTCGGGATGAACGGGCTTACCGTAGATCAGCTTCCCTTTTTCATCGTAAATCGCGAGGCCGCCGGCGTCCTGTCCAACGGGTTGCGTTGCGGTGGAGGGCGCCGTTTTGCTCGCGGACTTGCTGGCCGCGGAGATCACAACGTCAGACGCCGCGGAGCCGGATTGCGCGCTTGAGGCTGCTGCCTGATTGCGGGCGGGCTTCGATTCCTCGGGAGCGGCGGCCGCGGCCGATGCGGTCACAGGGCTGAGATCGAGTTCCTGGGCCTGCGGAGCGGAGCCCGCATCGCGCGATTTTTGCGCGGACGAGCGAGTGCCGGCCACGCGCCACGCCATCAATCCGATGATGAGGCAGGCGATGACTCCGGCGCAGATCGCGAGCCAGGTGGTCGTGCGATCGGACGAGCCGGAGGCCTTGGATGCAGCGTTGGGCTTGAATTCGTAGACCGGAGTTCGCGGACGCTCGCGCACCGGCTCGGGCTCTGCTTCGAGTTCGAGCGGCGGCGGCAATGGCATTGGTTCCATGGGCCGGGGCTCGGCTTTCGACACGGGCGCGGGCGCGGGTTGAGTGGCAAATTCTTCAGGCTTGGCGGAGAAGCCGGTGATCTGTCCGCCAGTGGTCTTGGCGTGACGCACGATGCGATAGGCGAGGGCTTGCAGGGTCTGCTCGTCGCGCTCGCCGAAGGCGTTCGGACGGGGCGAGAAAATTTCAAAGATGCCGACGAACTCTCCCCAATACCACAGGGGAACGACGAGAATCGAGCGAACACCGAGCAGGCGACAGGCGGCGGAATCGACGCGCGGGTCAGTTTCGGTATCGTCGCAGCGCTGCAGAGTACCGATGCGTAGGCACTCGGCGGAGAAGCCGGCGTTGTCGAGACGCACGCCGAGATCGGGAGCGGTGCGGCCGGTGGTGGCGCGGCAAACCATCTCGCCATTGCGCGTGAGAGCGATCGCAGCGCCGGTAGCGCCAGTGGCGAGGCAAGCTTGCTCGACGATCTGATTGAGCACCAGATCCAATGCGAGATCCTCAGAGGCGGAACCACCGCCGCTAGCCACCAGAGCGCTGGTCAGGCCGCGGATTTCCGCGTCGGAAGGAAGCGCGTTCTGGAGCTTGAGATCGGCGTTGGGGGTCGCGTCCTCGAATGGATTATACGGACGGTAGGGATCCGGGCACGACATTGGGGTCTCTTGAAACCTAGTGTGAGCTCCGGGGGAACTACTCACGAATTCGGTCAAATACTGTACGGAGTTTCGGGCAAACCGCTTCGTTTGTCAACGGGTAAATCTATGGAGAGTAAGGGTTTTGAGGGAATTGTAAAGGGCAAGTGGGGCGGATTCAGGGGGATAGGCGCCGGGGGGTGGGATGGACTTGTGAGTGGGTGAGGACGGGCCTCTGCCTCAAGTCCCAAGATCCATGCTGTCGTGGAATCCCACCCTAGCGCACAGACGCGCTAGGATGAGGCACCCTCGGGCATGCCGTTAGAAGCAAGCCGCCCTGGAGAACGATTGAGTGAATACCGGTGAGGCGGTTGTCGAGGCTTCGCTATCGCGGTCGGATCAGGCGCATGCGGTGACTGCCAGTTTTCTGGGGTGGACGCTGGATGCTTTTGATTTCTTCGTGCTCGTATTTCTGGTGGATACGTTGGCGGCGCAGTTTCATGTGCCCGCGTCGAAGATCATCCTGACGATTACGGCGACGCTGGCGATGCGGCCGTTGGGCGCGTTGCTGTTCGGAGTGCTGGCGGATCGCTACGGACGGCGCGGGCCGTTGATGGCGAATGTCGTGTTCTTTTCGGTGATGGAGCTGGCTTGCGGTTTCGCGCCGAACTACACGGTGTTCTTCGTGCTGCGAGCGATCTTCGGAATCGGAATGGGCGGTGAGTGGGGCGTGGGCGCGTCACTGGCAATGGAGAGCGTGCCTGCGCGGTGGCGGGGCTTGCTGTCGGGGATCGTGCAGAGCGGGTACTCGATCGGGTATCTACTGGCGGCGGTGGCGGCGCGGGTGGTGCTGCCGCTATGGGGATGGCGCGCGATGTTCTGGGTGGGCGGGATTCCCGCGCTGCTGGCGTTCTACATCCGGTTTCGGGTGAAGGAGTCGGAAGCGTGGAAGCAGCATCGGGCGCCGACGGTAGGCGCGATTCTGCGCACGGCCAGCGGACATTGGAAGATCTTTTCTTATCTCGTGCTGCTGATGACGCTCATGATGTTTCTGTCGCATGGAACGCAGGACCTGTATCCGCACTTTCTGAAGGAAGTTCACGGGTTCTCGCTGCCGACGATTTCTTACGTGGCGATTCTGTACAACGTGGCGGCGGTCATCGGAGCATGCACTTACGGATATTTCTCGGAACATTTTGGGCGCAGACGGGCGATGCTGCTGGCATTGGCGCTGGCGATGTTGTCGATTCCGGCGTGGGCTTTTGGAAGGTCGCTGGGGGTGCTCGTTGTGGGGGCATGCTTCATGCAACTGGGCGTGCAGGGAGCGTGGGGAATCATTCCCGCGCATCTTAACGAACTGGCTCCGGACGCGGCACGGGGACTGATGCCGGGGTTTGCGTATCAGATGGGGATTCTGATCGCGGCTCCGACAAACACGATTGAATATACGTTGCGAGATCGGTTTGGGTATGCGTGGGCGTTGGCGGCGTTTGAGATTGTGACAATTGTTTTGCTGGCGGTGGTGTTGGCGTTGGGTGGCGAGAAGAAGGGGAAGAGTTTTGTGGGGGGTGGGTAGGTCGTTGGTCGCCGGCAAGACCCTAGATTCCGGCAGTCGTGGAATCCCATCCTAGCGCACAGAACGCTCCCGCGCGCCACGGGAGTGTGGCGTCCTTGCCTTACTCAGGCGAGGGCGAAGAGGGCGATCATGAGGACCGGCATAGGATCCTCCTTATGACTCGGATTGTGAGGCGAGTGCGTGAGACGTTCGGTGACTGGGATCACCGATTTACGTGATGGCTGGGCATTTCCCGATTTGTCGCGGGCGACGCGGCGGTTGTTGGAAGCTTGAATTCACTGCCGGGAAAACCTGCTAAATTAAGAATTCGTCCAAGCCACGAAGAGGCCGGTATCACTTTTCGCGCGGCAGCGTGGGGAAGATGATCCGGAAGTGTTTGGACTGGAGTGGTACATGCGAATTGCAGTCGTAGGCTCGGGCTATGTGGGATTGGTTGCGGGAGCCTGCTTCGCCGACATGGGGCACGACGTCATCGTGGTGGACAACGACCAGCCGAAGCTGGCTGCGTTAAAGAGCGGCCAGGTTCCGATTCACGAAAAATTCCTGCCTGAATTGCTGCAGCGGCATCGCGGAAACAAGCTGCAGTTTTCCGACGATCTGCGTGCGGCTGTAAAAGCGAGCCAGGCGATTTTTGTGGCGGTGGGAACGCCGCCTACCGACAGTGGCGACGCGGACCTGTCGTATGTGGAGTCGGTGGCGCGCGAGATTTCGGGCGGTATCGAAGGCTACAAGATCGTCGTTGAGAAGAGCACCGTTCCCGTGTACACGAGCGAGTGGGTCCGGAAGATCATTCTGCGGAATGGAGCGCCGGCCGATTCATTCGATGTGGCGTCGAACCCGGAATTCTTACGCGAAGGCACCGCGGTCACGGATTTCCTGTTCCCCGACCGGATCGTGGTGGGCACGGATTCGGAGCGCTGCGCTGCAGTGCTGCGGGAAATCTATGCGCCTTTGAGCGAGGGCGCGTACTACAAGCGTGCGGAGGCGATTCCGGGGCCGGACCGGGCGCCGATTCCACCGCCGCTGATTGTCACCAGCACGAAGAGCGCAGAGTTGATCAAGCATGCATCGAATGCGTTCCTCGCGATGAAGATTTCGTTTATCAATGCGGTGGCTTCGATCTGCGAATCGGTGGGCGCGAACGTGCAGCAGGTGGTGAAAGGGATTGGGACGGATACGCGCATCGGGCCGCGCTTTCTGAATCCGGGAATCGGTTACGGCGGGTCGTGCTTTCCGAAAGATCTGATGGCGTTTCGATCGGTGGCGCGGGAGAGCGGGTACGACTTCCGGCTGCTGGACGAAGTGATCCGCATCAATGAAGAGCAGCGGCAGCGCTTCCTGCGGAAAGTGCGCAAAGCGCTGTGGACGCTGCGGGGCAAGCGCCTGGGCGTGCTGGGACTGGCATTCAAGGGCGGGACGGATGACATTCGGGAATCGCCGGCGGTGCTGCTGATTCAGTCGCTGGTGCAGGAAGGCTGCAGCGTGGCGGCGTATGATCCAGCGGCGATGGAGCGGGCGCGCGAAGTGCTGTCGTCGAGCGTGGAGTTCGTGAACAACGCGTACGACGCGGCCACGGGCGCGGATGCCTTGCTGATTTTGACGGAGTGGGAGGAGTTTGGCTCGCTCGACTTGCGGCAGATTGCGCGGCGGTTGCGTTATCCCATTGTGATCGATGGGCGCAACTTGTACGACCCGGAAACGATGGCCGCGCATGGGCTGAGCTACTACAGCGTGGGCAGGGCGCCAGCCCTTCCGGAAGGCTCACCGACACAGGCCGGGGAGCGCTTGCCCGGCGACCACAAACATGAGTAAGCAACGCGCCCTGGTGACGGGCGGTGCAGGCTTCGTGGGGTCGCATCTGTGCGATCTTTTACTGGGCGACGGATACGACGTCGTGGCCGTGGACAATCTGCTCACCGGGCGCATGGCGAACATCGAGCACCTGCGCAACGACTCCCGCTTTGAATTTGTGAAGGTGGATGTTTCCGAGCCGTTTGATTGCGGCGCAGTGGACTACGTGTTTCATTTTGCCAGCCCCGCGAGCCCGGTCGACTATGGCGAACATGGGATCGAGACATTGAAGGTCGGGTCCTACGGGACATTCAACTCGCTAGACGTGGCTAAGAAATATTCGGCTGGTTTTCTGCTGGCTTCGACTTCCGAGTGTTATGGGGATCCGCTGGAACATCCGCAGAAAGAGACGTACTGGGGGCATGTGAATTCGGTGGGACCGCGCTCGGTATATGACGAGGCGAAGCGGTTTGCGGAAGCGACGACCATGGCGTACTTGCGGTATCACCAGGTGAATACGCATATTGTGCGCATCTTCAATACGTACGGTCCGCGCATGCAGGTGAATGATGGGCGGGTGATTCCGAATTTCATGCGGCAGTCGCTGCGCGGAGAAGGGCTCACCATTTACGGCAATGGCAGCCAGACCCGGAGCTTCTGTTACGTGAGTGACGAGGTCGAAGGCATTCTGCGGCTCTCGAAGTCGGCGGAGCATGGGCCGGTGAATATCGGGAACCCCTCGGAGTTCACGATTCTCGAGTGCGCGCAACGAGTGCTGGCGGTGACGGGATCGAAGAGCGGGTTGAAGTATGAGGCGCTTCCGCAGGATGATCCGAAGCAGCGGTGCCCGGATATTTCGAAAGCCAAGCAGCTCTTGGGGTGGCAACCGAAGATTGATTTAGAGAGCGGGTTGCGGATGTCGTTGGAGTATTTTCGGAGCGAGGTTGTGGCGGCGTCCCTTTCGGGTTGAGCGTGTTGTTTCCTCGCCCTCCCGGTCTCGCGCGGCGGAGCTCTTCAGACACTCCGGCCTTGCTTCACCGTGCCCTTTCCAAAACCTGCATACACCAGAACGCCACACGGGCGTTCACTTCTTCGTCCACTGATCGACCCAGGCGTTCACGGTCTTGTACCAGAGCTGGCTGTTTTGGGGCTTCAGGACCCAGTGGCCTTCGTCGGGGAAATAGAGCATCTTCGATGGAATGTTTTGGCGCTGCAGCGTGGTGAAGAGCTGGAAGCCTTCGCTCACGTCGAGCCGGTAGTCGAGCTGGCCGTGCACGACCAGCGTCGGCGTCTTGAAATTCGTGGCGTACATGTGCGGCGACCACTTGTCGTACATGGCACGGTTCGTATAGGGCGTGCCTTTGAATTCCCATTCGTTGAACCACAGTTCTTCGGTGGTGCCCCACGCCGAGGTTGAGTTAAACATGCCGTCGTGCGTCACGATGCACTTGAAGCGGTCGGTGTGACCGAGGATCCAGTTCGTGGCGTATCCGCCATAGCTCGCGCCCATTGCGCACTCGCGGTCTTTGTCAATGAAGGGGTAAGTCTTCTCGGCGTAGTCGAGGCCCTTCATCAGGTCTTCGTACGGCGCGCCGCCCCAGTCGCCGTTGATTGCATCGATGAACTTCTGACCGTAGCCGGTCGAGCCGTGGAAGTTGATCATGATGACGACGTACCCGTTTGCAGCGAAGAGCTCCGGGTTCCAGCGGTAGGACCAGTCGTCTCCCCATGCGCCCTGTGGGCCGCCGTGGATGAGGAATTTCACGGGATATTTTCTGTTGGCGTCGAAGTTTGGCGGCTTCACGAGGAAGCCCTGGACTTTGTCGCCGTTGGCGCCTTCGAACCAGAAGGATTCGAGGGGGGACATGGCGATTTGGGAGAAGAGGGTGTCGTTGAGGTGGGTGAGCGGTCGCGGGAATGAACCAGATTCATTCCGTTCTAAGCCCACATACTGCAGCGGTTGGCGATAGATCTCGTTGGGGTGATTTATTGCCATTCGGGTGAGCAATAAAGTGTTGCCGTCGGCGCTCACTGCCAAGTCATCATTGAAACCTCGCGCAATTTCGGTGTAATTCAGATTAGTCTCGCCGATTGAAATGTCATACCCCGGCTCGCGTTCTGCCGGTCGAATCTTGAATGAAACGGAGTAAATGGGAGACTCTCCTTTGTCCTCCGCGACAAAATAGATCTTCGACGAATCGTGGGACCATGTGAATGTGCCTATCCAAAAATCAGTTCTGGACATCGGAGCGAACTGTGTTCTCCTGCCCGTGTTCCTGTCATAGAGCACTAGCCGGAACTGGTCACTCTCATACCCAGGCCGCCGCTGGGCGCGATACGCGATGTACTTGCCCTCGGGTGAGTAGAGAGGGGTCGAGTCGCTGGCGGGATTTTCGGCGGTGATGTTCTTCGCCTGGGCCGGCGAGGCGCCCGTCGCTCCATTGACCGGGACGATCCATAGATCGTTGTTGGTCGACGCAGCTTCAACCTTGTCGTGATTCGAGGCGTAGCAGACTTCCTGGCCGTCGGGCGAGAAGGCGTAGTTGTCCTGTCCGCCGAGCGAGAATACTGGCGAGTCGTAGTCGCCGGGCGTGAGATCGCGCGGAGGCAGTGACGCGGCTCCCTGAATGCGATTGACGCCGGTAGAGGGCTGGACGCTCGGCGCTCCGCCTTCGGGTAGGATAGGTGCTGGCACCACAAAAATGTGCGTGCGCTTCCCTTCTTTATAAGCATTCCAGTGTCGATACAGCAGGTGATCGAAGATCAGGGCTTTGACTTTGGATTTTTCGTGCTCCTCGAGTTTCTTCGCGTTGCATTCCTGCTCGGCAGCGGGTGCTCCGTCGCATTCGGGATAGACATCGGAGGTAAAGAGAATGTACTTCCCGTCAGGCGACCAGAGTTCGCCGCTGGCTTCGGTTGCGATTGCAGTCAGCTTGTGTACGCCGGTGACACCTCCCGCTGCGCTGTCGAAGTCTCCAATCCACACCTGCGACCCGCCTTCTTTTGTGGAAATGAACGCGAAGCGTTTGCCGTCCGGCGCCCAACGCGGGCGGTCGCCGTCCTGATCGGGAATGAGAACGCGCTCGCGCGCTTCGACGGGCGGGACGCCCGTCGCACCATTGGCAGCATTGGGCGTTGCAAGTGGCACGATCCAGACGTGGGGAGTTTTCTTGTTCGCGGCCAGGTCGACATCGACCGCGCTGAACAAGACCCACTTGCCATCGGGTGAGGGGACGGGCTCGGCGACGCGCTTGAGCGACATCATGTCTTCGAAGGTGAAGGGATGCTTGGCTTGCGAAAAGGCGGGAACTACGCAAAACACTGTAAGGAGCAGGATGAGAACACGGCGCATACGTTCCTCCGCGAACAAACGGGATAGTGTAGAACAGTGCGGGGGTTTGAGACAGTGATGGGCAAAAGCGCTCTCAGCTCTCAGCTGTCAGCTATCAGCTCTCATTGACAGATATCGGTTGTGGCCGCGGATAGTCCAGGTTTCCCTCGAACTGTGCTCGTTCCGCCGTCTGGATTACAGGGCTGAAAGCTGACGGCTGACAGCTAAAAGCTCCTCTCCCCTGCAACCTCTTGCGCTCTGCTGTCGTCTAAGAAAACAGGCAGAAACTGCAGTCTTCCTTTCCTCCGGGCTCCCTGAGCGGAGAGGGCTCGGGGGTAGGAAGGCAGCAGTTCGCCCGCTTTCCAGAAGCGCTTTCCTCTAAACTAATCTCATGAGACATCTGATCCGCTGGTCCGGCCTCCTCGCGCTTTCCATTCTGCTGCTGACGTTACTGGCAGCGGCGGACGAGGGTGCGCTCGACAAGTCCGAGCCCAAGGGCACCACTCCTGAAGAGATCATCAAGCGTTTCTCAGCCAAGGAGAAGGAATTCAAGGCAGCGCGCGATCTGTACACCTATCGCCAGGACGTAAAGGTTCAGACACTGGATGGAGACACGGTCGACGGCGAGTACCACCAGGTGTTCGACATCACTTTCGACGACCAGGGCCACAAATTAAAGAACGTGGTCTTCGCTCCGCAAGCGTCCCTGACCCGCATCGGGATGACGCAAGAAGACGTCGAGGACATTGAGAACCGGCTTCCTTTTGTCTTAACTAGCGACGAAATTGGCGAATACAACATTCTGTACGTCGGCACGCAGCAGGAGGACGAACTGCACTGCTACGTTTTCGATATTGCGCCCAAGGAAATTGTCGGGAAGAAACGGTATTTCCAGGGACGGATATGGGTCGATGACACGGATTTTCAGGTCGTGAAAACCTACGGCAAAACGGTTCCCGATATCCGCAAGAAGAAGGGGAACGAGAACCTGTTTCCAAGCTTCACCACCTGGAGACAGCGGGTTGACGGCAAGTACTGGTTTCCCGTGTATACGAAAGCCGATGACACTTTACACTTCTCCAGCGGGGCGGGAGGAGATGTTCATATTCGGGAGATCGTGAAATATCAGAACTACAAGCGTTTCGGCTCGAAGACGCGGATTACGTATGAAGGCAAGGAACTTCCGCCGGGCGAGAAGAAGGATCAGACGCCGCAGGAGCAGCCGCAAAAATAGTCCCGAGGTTCAGTTTCCAGTTTCGAGTTAAAGACAAAGGCCGCGAATTTATCGCGGCCTTTGCTCACATAAATTGAAACTCGAAACTAGTAAAAAAGATACTTTCTCCACTTGTCATCCGAGCGTCCCATCAAGCGCATGATGTGGCGGCTGGTGTGGAGATTGAAGGCGCGGGGTTCGCGGGCGAGTTTCATGCCGGCCTCAATCGGCGTCTGGTTGCCTTTGCGGCGATTGCAGGGGTGGCAGCAGGCCACCAGGTTCTCCCAGGTGGAAGAGCCTCCCCGCGAGCGCGGCACGACGTGATCGAGCGTGAGTTCGCCGGAAGCGAGGGCGACCATGCAGTACTGGCAGGTGTTGCGGTCACGCAGCAGAATGTTTTTGCGTGAGAGGGCTCGGGTCTGGTGCGGAATGCGGCGGTACTCGAGCAGGCGGATCACCGACGGGACGCGCATGGCTACCCGAGCGGCGTGCAGGAAGTGTCCGTTCTCTTCCTCGGCCATGGCAACGCCCTTCAAGACCAGCACAATCGCGCGCCGCGCAGCGCACACGTTGATGGGTTCGTAGGAAGCGTTCAGCACCAGCACGGGCGCGTGCAGCGCCTGCGTGTTGTTGTAATTCCCGGTCACCACGGCGAGCACGCCGGCCGCGGATCTGCCGATCATGCCCCGCATCGAGTTGTCGATCTTTCCTGCCATAAATCTCAATCCAAGAACTATCCGTGTGCGGCCATGGTCAGCCGTTCGTCATCCTGAGGCTCGAAACGAACACCCTGCACTTCCATTTTCAATGTGCGTGCCACGGTTGCAATCCAGACCCGCGCCGCGCCAGCACGCCGCAAAACCCGCGCACATTCCGAAGCCGTCGTTCCGGTCGTGAATACGTCGTCGACCAGCAGGACCTCGCGCCCGGTGACTCGGTCTTTATCGGTGACGCGAAAAGCTCCGCGCAAGTTTTCGCGCCGCTGGTGGCGCGTGAGCCCGATCTGCGATTGGGTTTCACGAGAGCGCTCGAGCAGGTCTGGGACAAGCAAGTACTGTTCGCGCTCCGCGCTTAACTTGATTGCCGCACGGGCAATCATTTCCGCCTGGTTGAATCCGCGCTGCCGCAGCTTCCCGGAAAAGAGAGGAACGGGAACGACGAGGACCTGCGCAGGTTTCCACCCCGCTTCGAGCTCAGAGATTACCTCGGCCAGCATGCGGCCCAACACATCAGCGGCCGGGCGGACCTGCTGGTACTTCAACATGTGGATCAGGTCGCGCAACCCGCTCTCATAGCTGCCATAAGCCGCGGCCTTCGCAAAAGGCGGATCGACGCGGCGGCAAATCTCGCAGCGGATTTCTTCAGCGCTTTCGAGTGCGTAGCCCGAAACGATGCGTTCTCCGCAGATTGCGCATACCCCGCCGGCGATCGGGTGAATGGATCCCAGGCAGTCTTCGCAAACGGGAAGGCGAGAGATCCGTATCAGAGGTTCGCCGCAAATACGGCAATCGGCGGGAAACAACGTGGCGAAGAGGCTTTCGGCGACTTCCGCTGCCCACGACATAACAGCAGGCCTATTCCGTGCAGCCGTGGCCTGCATAGCCCGAGTTCGGTCCCAGCTACTGCTGAAGACGACCTCCTGGTCATCCGGGGATGGCGGGAGCGGTGCGCGCCCTGGATGAAATCCCCTTCAGTATAGCGGCCTTGAATAGCCTCATGCAATGCGCTGGCCATCTTCCGATGTAATGGGAGTTTCCTTACGGGCTTCCCCTCCCTCGGCGGCGCGCGCCGACGCCACCATGGCCTCCGGATCAAAGTTCATAGATTCCTTGCGAGGCAGCAACGGCACAGATGCTCGGCGCCACGAGCGCTGGTAGCAATCTCCGCAGCGGGCGGAGCGCAATCCGATGATGGGCAGGATGTATTTCTCGAACCAATGGCGCGGGCGGGAAACATAGCCGTCGCTGCCGCCGCAGCTTCCGCAGCGAAACTCCTTGAGAAGAGGAGCCCAAAACCCGGGACCGGGAAGCGCGCACATCGAAGTAATTCCTCTCGGCTCGCAACCGGGGAAGACCAGACAACCCTGCCGATTGACCTGATTCTAACCCCTTTTGGTTCAGAAAGATTTGATGAAAAGTTTGCGCGCGAGGGTGCCCGGAAGCGTAGTCTCGTCCGGTTCCGTGCCGGGCCGCTGCACTTGTAAAGGCTGGGCGCAGCGTGCTAACGTGCGCGGTCGCAGGCAATTGCTGGATATATCTCGTCCCACGAATCACTTGCGAGGGTCTTCATGAGCACTCCAACCGCCGCGCCTCCCGAAAAACGCTACCGTCCATACGTTCCCGAGAACATGGAAATGAAGGAGTTCACGTTCCGGGCGGTACTGATCGGGCTGTTCCTGACTGTAATTCTGGGGGCAGCCAATGCTTATCTCGGGTTGCGGGCCGGCATGACCATCGCCGCGACTTATCCGGCGGCGGTCATCGGCATGGCTCTCTTACGTTTGATGAAGGGTTCTCTGCTTGAGGAGAACATCGCCCGAACGGTGGGTTCGATCGGCGAATCGGTGGCGGCGGGCGCCGTCTTTACGATTCCTGCGTTCTTGATTTCCGGCGCCTGGAGTTCCTTTGGATTTCACGAAGCATACTGGAAGTCCGTTGCCTTGATGGCGGTGGGAGGATCGCTGGGCATTTTGTTCGTGACCCTGCTCCGACGGGTCATGGTGGAAGATCCCGAACTTCCCTTCCCGGAGTCGGTGGCCGCGTCGGAAATCCACAAAGCAGGACAGCAGGGTGCGGGCGCAGCCAAACTGCTCTTCGCCAATATGGGCCTGGGCGGATTGATCTATCTGCTGGGCGCCTTTCAGTTGTTCAACGCGAGCAAGGCTTTCGTCATACACATCGGTCAGATCGGAACCACCATGCTGAAGCTGGGAAGAACCAGCACGGCGCCCGTCGTCAGCGTGGGTGGAGTCACAACCTTCCAGGCGCCCGCGATCAGTCCTGCTTACCTCGGCGTGGGCTACATCATTGGGCCGCGACTGGCAGCGCTGAACTTCGCTGGAGGCGTGGTCGCTTGGGGATTGCTGGTTCCTCTGATCATCTACTTCCTCGGCCCCACCTTGCAGGCCACGATGGCGCCCGGCACGGAAGGCAATCTGGCTGGAGCCGTCTGGTATAACATCGTGCGGCCGGTCGCCGTCGGCGGCATGATGGTGGGCGCAGCATGGACCCTGTTTCGGATGCGCAAGAGCCTCGCGATTGGCATGAAGCGCGCGGTTTCTGATTTGAAAAAGTCAGCCGCCGTGCACGCCGCCACCAACCGCACCGAGCGCGACCTGAATGGCAAAGTCGTGTTCGGAGGACTGGGCGCGGCTTTCCTCTGCATGATCGTGTTGTACTTCCACTTTTCAGGGACGTTGAGCGGGGCGATCACAGCTGCGGTAGTGATGATCGTAGTCGGGTTTTTCTTCGCAGCCGTATCGGGCAACCTGGTTGGCATGATCGGTTCTTCCAACAATCCTGTGTCAGGACTCACGCTGTGCACGCTGATTATTGCTGCTCTGTTGATGGTAGCGATTGGCGTATCGGGCATGAGCGGTGTGGCCGCTGTACTGGGCGTCGCTGCTGTGGTTTGCGTATCCTCGGCGGTCGCCGGCGAAATGCTGCAGGACCTGAAAGTCGGCCACATTCTTGGTGGCACGCCCGCCAAGATGCAGCTGGGAGATTTCTTGGGCATCCTTGTGGCCAGCCTTGCTCTGTATTTTCCCTTGCTGGTGCTGCATCAGGGAAACATCAACCGCGGCGGGATTGGTTTCGGCGATCCGCAACTCTCGGCCCCGCAAGCGGGGTTGATGGCGTCGCTGGCCCAGGGCATCGTCGGACACAATATGCCGTGGCCGCTGGTTGGAGCAGGCGTGCTGATGGGCCTAGCCATGATCATGCTGGAAGTGAAGAGCGTGATGCTGTTTGCCGTCGGCATGTACCTGCCGTTGGAGACAACCTTCGCGATCTTCCTGGGTGGCGTGATTCGCTGGCTCACCGACCGGATGCGGGACAAGCGTGGCTTCAACGATGCGCAGAAGGCACGCGTGGAAAATGCCGGAGTGCTGACTGCTTCGGGCATGATTGCGGGGGAAGCCATTCTGGGGTTGGTGGTGGCAGCCTTCTATTTCTTCAACAAACCCCTGCCCGTCATCTTCGCATCACCGCCGACCTACTCCGGATTCATCGTTCTGGTCATCATCGCGTTCGTGATGGTGCGGCTTCCTCTGGCGAACGCAGGCAGTCCAGATGAACCGGCGCCCCCGACCGCCATCATGTGAGCGCAGCAGGAAGGCAGTGTGGCGCGGGCACTCCTGCCCGCGCTTTTTGTTCGTAGTAAATTGTGTCTTCGTCGCATGTCCATCGTTGAAAATGTCGCGCGAGTCCGGGAGCGGATTCGTTTGGCTGCGTCTGGCGCCGGACGCGATCCCGAATCGGTCACGCTGATGGGAGTCTGCAAGACATTTCCAGCTGAAGCGATCCGCGAAGCGTATGACGCCGGCATTCGCGTGTTCGGCGAGAATCGCGTTCAGGAATTCGCGAGCAAAGCAGACGCCCTGCGCGACTTGAGTGCTGCCCGCTGGCACATGATCGGTCACCTTCAAAGCAACAAGGCGGGCACGGCCGCAGAATTATTTCATGCGGTAGATTCGGTCGATTCGCTCAAACTCGCGGAGAAACTAAATGATGGCGCCCGCGCGGCGGGCAAGACGCTGCGCGTGCTGATCGAGGTGAACGTCGGGGGCGAGGCGGCCAAGAGCGGAATCACTCCTGGATCGTCGGAATTGGATCGACTTCTCACCGAGGCACCGCACCTCGGGAACCTCGAGTTTCGCGGCCTGATGACAGTGCCGCCCTACACCGAAGATCCGCAGGGCGCGCGTCCGTACTTCCGAAAGCTGCGCGAACTGCGCGAGCAGATTGCAGACCGCGGTCTGCCTCGTGTGAGTTTGGACGAACTCTCGATGGGAATGTCGCACGATTTCGAGGTCGCAATCGAAGAAGGCTCAACCTGCGTCCGTGTGGGAACTGCGATTTTTGGCAGCAGGACGAAGGCCTAGGAGAAATCGGGACGAAAGCTTTTAACCGCGAAGGACGCAAAGGGGACGCGAAGCACGCAAAGAAAGCCGGTCAAAGAAAATGCACTGAATCGATAAAAGCGCTGGTGGTCATAAAAACCCCCAATTGTGCTTTTCTTGGCGTGCTCGGCGAATTCCTTGCGTCCTTCGCGGTTAAAAGCTCTGCTCATTCCCATGATTCCAATCCATGAAGGCGCACTGGGCGCAACGTTCGCGGTCAAAGTCCACCCTCGCGCGCGGAAGAGTGCCATCACAGGAGAGTTGGGAGACGCCCTGAAGGTCGCCCTCACCGCTCCTCCGGTGGAAGGCAAGGCCAATGAGGCCTGCCTCGAATTCTTTGCAAATCTTTTGAAGGTGCCGCGCGCCTCCGTTACTATTGCTGCCGGTCAGAGCAGCCGCAATAAAGTCATTCGTGTCAGTGGACTGACCGCGCAACAGGTTCGAGATCGATTGACTCGTTAGGAACGCGGACAAAAGTGTCCGCGCCCACATCGCCGACTCAGGAGCCTTCTTGACTCTTTCCGAACGACTGCAGGAAATTCGCACCGGCTTCGAGCGGCCTTTCTGGATCGCCAACATCAGCGAGATCTTCGAGCGGCTCTCCTATTATGGAGCGTTCGCTTCCCTCGCGCTCTACCTGCAGGAAAAACTCAATTTCTCGACCGAGCAGACCGGCACGCTGACTGGAGTTTTCGGTGGCATGGTGTGGTTTCTCGCCATCTTTGGCGGGGCGGCCGCGGACCGTCTCGGGTTTCGACGAGCGCTCTCGATTGCCTACCTCATTCTGGCGATCGCCTATTTTCTGATCGGCTCGATTGGCGCTCCGTGGCTGGCGCCGGTTCGCGACATGATGCCGCTCGGGCTGTTCGTCGGATTCATCCTGATTCTGCCGGCGCTGGGGATTTCGCTGGTCAAGCCGTGCGTGGTGGGCACGACGGCGCGCGCTTCCAAAGAGAACGTTCGTTCTATCGGCTACTCGATCTACTACACGATGGTGAATATCGGAGGTGCGGCGGGGCCTTACTGCGCGTCGTGGGCGCATCGCAAACTCGGAGTTGAGAATGTGTACCGGCTGGCTGCGATCAGCGTATTCGCCATGTTTTTCCTGGTGCTTTTGCTGTTTCGCGAGCCGCGCAAGCCGGGCGACGCGCCACCCCCCTCGATCGCGGAAGTCGCGCGCAACTTCTGCGTCGTGGTGGGAAATTACAAGGTGGTTCTCTCCGCATTGGGTCTCGCCTTCGCGCTCGCAATCGGCACCTGGATCTCTCCACGGTTCGTCGTGCCGTGGTGGATCTGGGTGGCCATCGCCGCGACGGTCATGGCGGGCCTCAGCCGCTTCATGTGGTTCCTGGTGATCTTCACCGGGTATTGGGTGGTGTTCTGGCAGCAATACATCAGCCTGCCGGGATACATTCATGCTCACATCAATCCGAATGCCGATGTGGAGATGATCCTGGTTACCGATGGTGTGACGGTGATCGCGCTGACGCTGGTGGTGAATTTCGTCATACGAAAAATCCCGGCGTTTCAGGCGGTCATTCTGGGGACACTGATTACGTCGGTGTCCTGGATGATTCTTGCTTTCCGTCCGACGGTGTGGGGCGCAGTACTCTCGATCTTCCTCCTCGCGCTCGGAGAGATCACGCAGCAGCCGCGCTACTACGAATACATCTCGCGGCTGGCGCCGCCGGGGCAGCAAGGTACTTACATGGGATTCGCGTTTCTGCCGATCGGGCTTGGATCGTTGATCGGAGGACGATTTGGAGGACTCCTGCTCCATCACTTCGGCGAGGTGCAGCATCGACCAGAGCGGATATGGTGGACGGTGACGGCCGTGGGGCTGGTAACAACCGCGGCACTCTGGATTTACGACAAGGTGCTGAACATTTCGGGCACGTCGAGCGACGAGAAAGAACAGAACCTTTAACCGCACAGAACGCCAAGTTGGCACGAAGGACGCAAAGGGCAACCTCGACATCAGAGCGCGCGTCTTGGAGCTTGGTGTATCCCCCTGCGCCGGATCGAGATCATGGCGAAGCGAAGAATTACGCCTGCACACATTGCAACTCACATCCGCCGCGTTCTGAAAGATGGCGGCTCCGCGCCGCACGCGGAAGGGGTGCAGTGGTTCTTCAAAGAAGAAATCAATTCCCGCGGATGGTATACGGCGGAGTTGCGCAGGGTCGCTGTGCGTTTCCGCCGCACGATCATCCGGGAACAGGACGCTCGATTCTTGATAAAGGTAGCCGATCAACTCTTTCAGGGCCGGATTCTCGAGGAAAAAGTGTTTGCCGTTTTCCTCCTCGAGAAGATCGTCGTCGACTTTGGCGATGCGGAGTTTCGGCAGTTCGAATCGTGGCTTGACCGCATCGGCAGTTGGGCGGAGCACGATGGGCTCGTGCACTATCTGATCGCGCCCATGATGGTCAGCAAGACTTCACGGACGCAGCGTGTTTTTGTGTGGGCGAGGTCGCGCAACCGCTGGCGTCGGCGTGCGGCCTGCGTGGCTCTGATTCAGGGCACTCGCCGGAAGATGTTTCTACCGCAGATCATTCGGCTCTCGAATATGTTGCTCACGGACGAGGATGACATGGTGCAGAAAGGGCTGGGATGGTTGCTGCGTGAAACCACAAAGTATGCACCCACGAGCGCGATCCCCTATCTGCGGGAGATTCGAGGATGCGCGCCCCGTTTCGTCCTTCGAACCGCGTGCGAAACCCTGCCACCCTCCGCCCGTAGGAAGATTTTGGCGGTATAAGTACTCTGAGTGCTTTGGGCGGGTTTGCGGTGGGGGCTATGCTGGCTTGCTACGCCCTCGAGGATCGTAGTCCCTGGTTCATTCTGGCGTTCGCTTGCGCCAGTGCGCTCGGGTCGACCTACCGATCCCTTCAGGGAGCGTGGCCTTTTGGAATTGTCGAGGCTATTTGGGCCGTGATTGCCCTGCGGCGCTGGCGACGAGTTTCTCAAGGGGAGCGCTGAAGTTCGCGCAAAGACGGCCCCTTGTTTACAATAGCTATTTGCCCATGAACCTGCCAGCCATTCAATCTGCCTTGCGCGAACGCAACATCGATGCATGGTTGTTTTACGACCACCATCATCGCGATCCGATCGCTTACCGCGTCCTCGGCCTGCCTACCTCTCTCATGGTCACGCGGCGCTGGTTTTACCTGATCCCTGCGCAGGGCGAACCGTCGAAACTGGTGCACAAGATCGAGGCCGGACACCTCGATTCCTTGCCCGGCGCCAAGAGCGTGTACTCCGGATGGCAGGAACTGTTCGCGCAACTCAAGACCTTTCTCGGCAATCACAAGACGATTGCCATGCAGTATTCGCCCAACAACCTGGTATTCACGGTGTCGCTGGTGGATGCGGGAACGATCGAACTGGTCCGCGGCATGGGAAAGACGGTGGTCAGTGCGGCCGACCTGATCGCGCAATTCGAGGCAACCTGGACCGAAGAGCAGATTCAAACGCACTTCGCCGCGCGCGACGCGGTCGACAGCATCACGGCCGCGGCGTTCCCCGAGATCGGCAGGCGCGTCCGCAATGGCGGAACGACCGAACACGCGATGCAGCAGTGGTTCATGGAAGCGTTCCGGCGCGAGAATCTGGTCACTGACGATCCACCAGTAGTAGCGGTGAATGCCAACAGCGGCAATCCGCATTACGAACCACACGCCGAAGGCTCCGCTCCAATTCGCGAAGGTGATTTCGTGCTGCTGGATGTCTGGGCGAAGAAGAACACTCTCGGCGCGGTCTACTACGACATCACTTGGACCGGATATGTCGGCAAGGCACCGTCTGACAAGCAGCGTGAGATTTTTCAGATCGTGCGCGATGCTCGCGATGCCGGCGTGAAGACGGTTCTCGACGCAACCGCCGCGGGCCAGCGTATTGCGGGCTGGCAGGTTGATCGGGCGACGCGCGACCACATCCAGAAATCTGGCTACGGAGACTATTTCATTCACCGCACTGGGCATTCCATCGGCACCGACGTGCACTCCAATGGCGCCAACATGGACGATCTGGAAATTCACGACGAACGGCAGATTCTGGCGAATTCCTGTTTTTCCATCGAACCGGGAATTTATTTGCCGGAGTTCGGCGTGCGTAGCGAAGTCAACGTGCTGGTACGGTCCAACCGTGCCGAAGTGACCGGCAAAATCCAACGCGAGATCGTGATCATCTGAATGGCAAATTCCACCACTGCAAAAACCAAGCCCTCGGAACCCCTGGTTGAGTCGACACCGATGACCGTCATGACGGTGGCGGCCCCCGCCATTGCGTGGCTGATTCCGGGCGCCGGGCACCTGATCCAGAAACGCTGGGTCCGCGGCGGCCTGCTCATGGTATCGATTATCGCGATGTTCCTGCTCGGTCTCGCCATGCAGGGACGCGTCTACAAACCGAATGGCGGCGATATTCTCGACATGCTGGGCTTCGTAGGAAACCTGGGCGGTGGAGGCCTGTACATTCTGACCCGCACCCTCGATTGGGGGCACGGCGCGATTGCGCACGCCACTGCAGACTACGGCACGAAGTTTCTGATCGTGGCGGGCTTGCTGAATTTCATTGCAGTGGCAGACGCGTACCATATCGCCATCGGGAAGAAACCATGACGATCGAACTCTCGCACTTCGGCAGCGCGATTCTGTTTGCGATGTTTGCCTCGGTGGTATTTGGGATCACGCAACGCAACACTCCGCGCGAGATGGTCCGCTACGGCATGTACTGCTTCGCCATGTTCACGGGCGGAGTGATCGTGGCAGGCTGGGCAATGTGGTTGATTCGTCGTTAGCTGATGGCTGATGGCTGGCAGCTATCTCACTTCTCTTCCCACACGAACGCATCAAAGACCCGGCGCAAATCAAATCCTAAGCGCCGGTAAAGATCCACAGCGCGCGTATTCGCCTCCGTCACGGTAAGCGACAGCAGCGAGAACTTCCGTTTGCGCAGCGCATTCGCGGTGCACGCCAGCAGCGCCTCTCCCACTCCGCGCGAACGGTATTCCGGCAGAATGCAGACTTGGGTGACGTGTCCCACATCGTGCCGCACTCGCGAGCACAGGATCAGTCCGGCCATATGGCGCGTCACTTTGTGGTTTACCACAAAAGAAGCCTCGGGATCGAACAGACCGCATCCCGGAAAGCGAACGATATTGTTAAGGAAACGCAACGACCCGCTCAAAGTGCGGTACTGATCGTTGATTTCGGCGTCTACGTGGCCGCGATAGGCCGCGGTGATAACCGCGGCCGCGGACTGGTAGTCGCTATCGAGCCAGCCCCGAATCTCGAAGTCCGGATAAATCGAGGGCGCGGGCTGCGTGGGCCGGCTCAGGGGCATGGCCATGAACAGGCGCGGCTGGCGCCGAAATCCCTGCTCGAGAAATGGGCGGGCGAGAACGCCTGCGTCATGTACCAGAAGCTGCGCTTCCACGCGGTGGATGCCGGGGGACTGCTGCAGCGTTTCAATCACGTGCGCGAGCAACCGGTTCTCCACTTCGCGAGTGTCAGGCAAGCGCTCGCCATTCGTGACAAAGAGATCGCCGATCACACCCTTGCTGCCTTCATACACGAAGAAGCCGTAGCCGAAAATACGCCCCCGCTCGACGGCGGCGTATCCGGGTAATATTTTCGCATCGACATAGCGCAGGATCATGTCCGCGGAACTGGTGTAGTCCCACGACAACAGACGCGACCACACCTGGGCTTCGTCGTCCAGCAGGGGGCGCAGATCAACGGAAGAAAAGTGCCTGAGGTCGAGAATCTCCACGGGACTCCGAGAAGCGCGCCCCGGCCGACCGAGCAACATGAGGGCGTGAACCAAGCAGTCTAGTGCTTCAAACTGTGGGAGGCAAACGGGGGAAGGACCGAGATCGTTGGCGAAACAGGTTCGGGGTTGGGGCTCATTTTTCTCTGATGCGGGTTCGCTTTGCGACAAAAATCTTAAAACGCAGAGTGCGCGGAGAACGGCGGCGGAGGCGCAGAGAAAAGCGTCGACTGCAAAGGTCGCTAAGGGAACTTTAGTCCGACCGCTACAGTGCGGACTTCGGTGCGACCCAATAGAACTCCAGATGCTGCGGAGCGAAATCGCCGAGATAGGAAACGCGACGGCTTCCGACAAATTGCGGGATAACTGCCCGGGCTCCCGCTGGGACTAGAAGCAGATGTTGTCCAGCCGGAACTTCGTTCCGCTCGTAACGGCTGATGGATTGGTTCCGGTAAAACGTCAGACCATATTCAGTCTCTCGCCGCACACCCAGCACGGCTACCGGAAGAGTCTTGAGTTCCATGACAGCTAACTGCGCTGCGACCGGCCTTGCCGAGAGCGTCTCATCCACCGCCGTGGCGCCGATTTTAAGCAGCGCCGCCACCGCCAGAACTACTGGGACCAGCGTTACGAAGTAAAGCACGCGCCGGCCGAGCTTGCCCGAGAGCGTCACAATGATCCCAATGGCAACAACCAACGCAATGGCGGCAGCGACCAGGGTCAGGCTTGACCACGGAAGTCGATGCTCGATGATGACGTATCCGATGGCAATTGCCGGAACAATCGGCGCTGCCGAGATCAGGGCATGCGCAATCATCAGCCACAGCGCTGGCCGACCGTCATCGACGTGCCGGCGAACGTACTCCGCAACCAGTAAGGGGCCTGCAGGAACTGCGGGGAGAATATAGCCCGGCAGTTTCGATCGCGATAGCGAGAAGAAGATGACTGGCATCACCAACCACAAAATCAGGAAAACGTTTAATGCGTCGCCGGTCTCGAACAAAGCCTTGCGCTCTGCCCACCAGGCTCGCACGATCTCCGCGATTGCAGCCACCACAAACGCCGTCCACGGCACCAGCGCGAGAGCTGCCACCGGAATATAGAACCAGAACGGTTGTGCGTGGTGATAAAGATCGCTTCCAAAGCGCGCGAGATTGTGCTCGAAAATGAATACGCGGAAGAACTGGGGCTCGCGCAGCTGAACTGCAATGTACCAGGGCGCCGCGACTGCGAGAAATATCAGCATGCCCGGCGACCATAGGGTCTTGAGTATGACCTGCGATTTGCCGGCAGCTACCGCAAACAGCGCAATGACCGCTCCAGCCAGCAGCACCGCAACTGGCCCTTTCGCCAGGACCGCGAGGGCCAGGAAAAAGTAGAAAGCGTAAAGCAATTCCTGACGCCGGGTCTCCCACCACGCGTACCAGCACAACATCGCCAGCGAGAACATCGCCGCGAGGGGCATGTCGGTGGAAGCGGAGTGGCCGAACCCGACCAAAGCGGCGACCGAGGCTGTCATCAGTGCGCCGTCCAGGTGAAATCCGAAACGCAATTTTTTCAGGAAGAGATAGGCGCCCAACACGATGAGAGATGCGTCGACGGCGGAAGGCACGCGGGCGGCCCAGTCGCGCACTCCGAAAGTTGCAAATGCGAGCATGGCCTCCCAGTAATAGAGCGGGGGCTTTTCGAGCCACGCCGCCCCATTCAACGTAGGCGTGACCCAATCACGGCGCGCGAGCATTTCCCGAGCCACCTGCGCGTAGCGCGGCTCGTCGGCGCCCAACAGGCCAAACTGGCCAAGGCCGTAGAAAAACAGGAAGACGCAGAATCCGACGAGCAGCAGCCACTCGCGAGCGCGCAGCCTCACCAGCGGGCACTCGCGTTAAGCGCCGCCACACTCAGATCAGCGGCGCAACATGTATCGCTTCCAGCTTCTCGGACGCTCACGATTGGGCCTGCGGTCGGAACAGCGCGTACAGGCTAATGATCGTCCAGGTAACTTCGAGGACGACAAATCCGACTTGAAAGGGATGGAAAGCAATGTAACCGAGAATCGCCGAGCCGGTTGCGTTGAGGATGTTGTAGGCGGCCCGGCGCGGATTCATCCAGCCCATCTGGTGGCCGGCGTACGCGACAAGGATCAGCATGGCGCCCAGGAAGGACGCAGACTGTCGCCACATCGAAATTTCCATAGGGGCTTATTCTACCGGGAAAACGAGCCTCTCTTGTGCCGCGGCGAGGGCGACGGTGCTATGGCCGGATCTTCTCCAGGATGCGAGCGACTGCGATCGAAAGCGGGCCATCCATGGAGCAGCCACTGGCGCATTCGTGACCCCCACCACCAAAGCCTTCGGCGATGTTGGCGACATTCAGGCCGCCCTTGCTGCGCAAACTCACACGGTACCGGCCGTCGGCCATTTCGCGGAAGAACACCGCCACTTCCACGTCGCCGATCGAGAGTGCATAGTTCACCAGGCCTTCGCAGTCTTCTTCTTTTGCCTGGCTGCGCTCCATCTGCTCACGAGTGACCCAGATCCAGGCGAGGTGCCCTTCGCGATGAAGGTTGGAAAGCGCGGCACCCAGCAGCCGCATCTTCGCTGTGGAGTGTGCGAAATAAATATTGCGCGCGCAGTGCGCCGGATCGGCGCCCGCCAGCACCAGTTCCCTGGCCAAAGTAAATGTATGTTCGTTCGTGCCTCGGAACATGAACGACCCTGTGTCAGTCATGAGTGCGGTGTAGAGGCAAGTCGCGATCTCGGGCGTGATTTTTACTCCCGCTTCGCGCGCCAGGCGGAAGACCAGTTCCGCAGTGGCTGTGGCATTCGGATCGATCCAGTTCACATGCGCGAAGGGGCGGCCGCTCACGTGATGATCGATGCTGATGAGGAACCGGTTCTCCAGGCCTTCGAGTCGGGTGCGCTGGATGCTATCGCATTCCAGAATGATGACGGCATCGTAATTACCGTTCACGCGATCGGCCTGCATCACGCGGTCAGCAAACGGCAATGGCTGGTAGATGCGGGGAACACCATCGTGCAGAACAATGTCGGCGTCCTTGCCCATGCAACGGAGAATCTCGCAGCAGGCGAGTGCGGAGCCGATCGCGTCGCCATCGGGGCGCGCGTGCGAGGTCAGCACGAAACGGTTCCGGCGTTCAATGCTCTCCAGGACTTCCCTCAACATAGGGTCTAAGCTCGACGGGCGCGAGCGGAACCGGACCTTTTCTTGGAACGGTTCAACAGCTCGTCGATCCTCGATACGTATTCCTGCGAACGGTCATGAATGAAAATCAACTCCGGCGCACGTCGCAAGTGCAGCCTCTCCACAAGTTCGCGGCGAACAAAGCCAGAGGCCGCCTGCAAGCCTTCCATGGTCGCCGCCGCCGCGGCTTCGTCTCCCTGAACCACCACCAGCACGCGCGCGGACCGCGAGTCGGGAGCAAGAAGGACCTCGCTCACATTGGCCAGACCAATGCGTGGGTCGCCGAGTTCCCCCTCGAGAATCGTTTCGATTTCCTCGCGAAGAGCCTCGCTGAGCCGCTCCCGGTGATACTTTTGGCCCCGCCGTTCCAACGAATCACTCCCAAGTAAAACGGATGAGAATATCAGAAAGTTGCGCTGCCCGGGGAGGGATAACAGGGGCAGCAAAATGCCAGCAATTACAAAAATTCCACGAACGAGTCGGTGAGGTCCGCCCCGCCATTATTGGCGATGCGCGTCGCGGAGCGCTCGACATTCTTCATCAGGCCATCGAGATAGTCGCGCGAATCAGAAATGCTGACCACTCCAAGAGTCGCTCGGTTCCAGAGTCCGCTGGCATCAAGCTCTGCAACCGCCACGTTGAATTGAGAACGCAGGCGGTCTTTCAGGCTGCGCAGCACCTGGCGCTTGTCCTTCAGCGACTGCGCGGCTTCGATGCTGAGTTCGAGCGTGAGAAAAGCAATCATCGGTCGTTGGCTAGTCGCTGATGGTCGTTAGCACAGCTTGATTCGCCAACGATTAACGACCACTAGCCAACAGCTACGCTATCACTTCCGCGGCAATGCGTTCGGTAACAAACGCCTCAATCACGTCGCCGACCTTGATATCGGAATAATTAGCGATCGCTATGCCGCATTCCATGCCATTGCGCACTTCGCTTGCGTCATCCTTGAACCGCTTGAGCGAAGCGATCTTGCCTTTGAAGACGACCACGTTGTCGCGCAGCAGGCGAACTTCGGAATCTCGTTTGATGAGGCCATCGCTGACCTGGCATCCGGCGATCGTTCCAACCTTCGGAATCCGGAACGTGTCTTTGACGTCCGCTCGGCCCTGATAAGTTTCCTTGATGGTCGGTTCGAGCAGGCCGGTCATGGCACGCTTGATCTCGTCCTGCAGTTCGTAAATGATCGAGTGCAGGCGGATGTCGACCTTGTCTTGATCGGCGAGTTCCTGCGCCTTACGCTCCGGCCGCACGTTGAAGCCGATGATGATGGCGTTCGACGCCGAAGCGAGGAGCACGTCGGACTCGGTGATGGCGCCCACCCCGGCACGCAGCACCTTGAGGCGCACCTTGTCGTTCGAGAGTTTCGCGAGCAAGTCGGACAGAACTTCGATCGAGCCGCCCACGTCGCCTTTGAGGATGATGTTGAGCTCCTTCGTGCCCGCAGTCTTGAGCTGTTCGGCCAGGCCTTCGAGCGAGACGCGTGAACTCTTGGCGAGTGTCGCTTCGCGGGCCTTCTGCTCGCGATACTCGGAAATGCCGCGCGCCTTGTCGCGGTCGGCGACCACGACAAATTGATCTCCGGCCTGCGGCAAACCTTCCATGCCGAGAATTTCCACCGGCGTTGAAGGCGGAGCTTCTTCGAGTTGAGCGCCGCGATCGTCGAACATGGCGCGGATTTTTCCGTACACGTTGCCTACAACGAAATTGTCGCTGGTATGCAAGGTGCCGTCCTGTACAAGGACGGTAGCGACCGGACCGCGTCCGCGATCGAGTTTCGCTTCCAGAACAACGCCGCTAGCAGAGCGCGCAGGATTGGCGCGGAGTTCCTGCAAGTCCGCTACCAGGCAGATCATTTCCATGAGCAAGTTGAGGTTGGTCTTCTTCTTCGCCGAGACATCGACGAAGACGGTGGTGCCGCCCCAGTCTTCCGGCATCAGGCCGCGATCGGCGAGTTGCTTCTTCACGCGGTCGGGCATGGCTTCAGGTTTGTCGATCTTGTTGACCGCCACAATGATCGGAACTTCAGCGGCGTGGGCGTGGTCGATGGCTTCGAGCGTCTGCGGCATCACGCCGTCGTCAGCCGCAACGACCAGCACGACGATGTCGGTAGACTTGGCTCCTCGCGCGCGCATACGCGTGAAGGCTTCGTGACCGGGCGTATCAAGGAATACGATCTCGCGCCCATAGGCGGGAGATTCCATATCCATAACGCGGACTTTGTAAGCGCCAATGTGCTGGGTGATTCCGCCTGCTTCACCCTCTGCGACAGAAGTCGAGCGAATCGAGTCGAGCAATGTCGTTTTACCGTGGTCGACGTGGCCCATGATAGTGACCACGGGCGGACGCGGCACAGCTTCGGCGCCGCCTTCTTCCCCGGTCGCGGCAGCGTCGGCGATTTCCTTTTGCGCCTGCTCTTCGAAGCTGATCACGTTCGTGTCTGCACCGAAGAAGCGCGCCATCTCGCTGGCGAGTTCGGCGTCGAGCGTCTGGTTGATGGTCGCAAACACGCCGCGCGACAGAAGGCGCGCGATCAGATCCTTGGCGCGGATGTCGAGCTTCTCCGCGAGATCCTTCACACTGATGCCTTCGGTGATGGTGATGTTCCGCGTGATGGGCTGCGGCTCGTTTGAGAGCGACATTCGCGGCGGCGGAACGTACCCCTTCATCGGGCCTTCCTTCACACCTCGCGGAACGTAGCGCTGTCCTGGACGACGGGACGGACCGCCCGGACGGCTGCCTGGACGGGATGGCCCTGGAGGGGCTCC
>Ga0210406_10000719_pt1 | contig 43567 bp, 31 predicted proteins | sample IncBWC30MmetaG_FD_155454 | JGI IMG/M metagenome (GOLD analysis project Ga0210406, IMG submission 155454) | Forest soil microbial communities from Barre Woods Harvard Forest LTER site, Petersham, Massachusetts, United States - Inc-BW-C-30-M | ecosystem: Environmental > Terrestrial > Soil >...
AAGCCGGGTGCAGAGTTCGCGGATTTTGGCTTCGGGGGTCACGAGGTGGTACTTGGGGGAAGCCCTATCTAGGATGCCGGAATCCGCCAGATGGCTCTATACAGCAAATGCTGTAGGAAAATCCCGCCCGCTTCGTCGAGTAATCAATACCGAGCCGCCAAGTCCCGGAGCGGAAAGCCGTTGGTAAACGGATTCGTTCTGACAGATACGACCGGAAGATTTGCAATCGAACTTTGGAACGCTTCGTGCTAGAGCATGCTTGACAGTCCTTCCAATTAGGAGGGCAGCACGATGATTGCCAGGCAACAAGACAAAGAGAAATGGATGGAGCTTTGCGAACTTGCAGCGAACGAACAAGACGCTAATAAGCTGCTGGCACTTCTCACCGAGATTAACCGCCTCTTGGAGGGCAAGCAGTCGCGTCTGGACAGTTCAAATCCCAACTCCCCGCGTGTCGCTAACGGTGGTGGCATCTAAGTGTTCAGAGAGTGCATCATGGATCATCGTCGGGAAGAAGTCCGTGTTGAACTCGCTCACCTCGTCAATGACCAAGCCGACGCCCTGGAAAAGAGAGCCTTAACGACGGTAGAACGTCGCGAATGCGACAAGAGGCAGAGGCGAATTAGCGAATTGTGCGACGAACTACGCCGCATTGCACCCGCGAGGACTAGTCAGCGGCTGGTATAAACCTCTCCCGCACGCTGGAGACTCCATTCTCCTCGAATCGACGCGGCCAAACCTCGGCGGGTCAGATTACTTTCCCACATTCTCCGGAGGATGCACAGCGCTGGCGCTTAGCGAGTCTTCTCTTCTTCACAACTTCGTTCACAGACGTCTGACCTTCCTGCGACCACAATCTCTGCATCATTGCGGCAGAGTCTTGTAGGAGTCAGGCGCATAGCCCATCTCTTCCATCGCTGCCAAGAATCGCTCGCTTGCATTGGCTGTGAGGCCAGCAGCTTCAATATGGGGTTTGCCGCCCAAATCCTTGCGGAAGTATACGCACTCAGCTTCCTCTAGGCCGAGAAATCCACGAGCCACCAATGCATCCCTTATTAATTCTGTGATTTCTGCGGTGCCCATTTTGCCCTCTGAATCTCCCGCGCCCGGGTGTCGTGCAAATGGAAGCACTTAGTCTGCGGCTTGGGATTCGCTGCCACTGCCAATAAGTGAGTAATTTTGAGCCAGGAAAGCCATCCGGACTCGGACTTCGTCCTGATCTTCCCGCATGATCGCTCGCAAAAGGGCAAGGAGTTCGACCGACTTCTGCGCGTTCTTCTCACGGGTTATTGTCTTGCAAAGGTTGCGCACCAAATCGACGTTGTACATGACAGCCCCCAAAACCCAGTTTCCAATAGCCTCAGGTTGAAGGGAATACAGCGAACACTGTAAGGTATCGAACACAGGCGCCAGGTTGGAGCGTATGCTCAGCAGCGTCCTTCCCCATCGCTGACCGGCGTCATTCTCGGACGGCTGCTGAGATGCGTGCTTTTCAGTGCCGCTCAACAAGCGGGCTTCGCTGTTAACCGTTGCGACAATACAGTGTTAAGGGTATCGCATGGTTCCCAACGGCTGTGTCATGATTCGTGACATAGGCGTATGTGTGACGTTGGAAACAAGAATCAGCGAACTGTGTGCTCAGGCGGTAGCAATCCAAGATACGGACGCTTTACGGCCTATCATGGAAGAACTCAGGAACGCGCTGCACGAGCATAACGAGGACCTAAAGCGTGCCATTGGCGAATACCCATTCCTACTTGATGACCTGACCAAACCAGCCGCCTAAGGCGACCGCTGGTTTCCGCTGCATATAGAAATATTGAGCAAAAGAGAAAGGCGGTCGTTGCTTTTTCTCCAATAGAAAACCCCCCGTGCGACACGTTGATTTTCTGGCGTATAATTTCTGCGTTAAGTCGGAGGCACTACAAGTGGCCCTTCAGAAAGGTCAACAAGTCTATTTCAAGAGCGTTCCAGGCTTGATCTACGGCACGATTGTGCACGTCGTGGATGAAGGGGCTCAAGACCCTAGCGTCATTGTCCAGCCCGAGCCGCTTCGCTGCCACACTTCCGATTTGGAGTCCGCCGAGCTACCTGAGTCACCCACCGATAAAGCCATCCGCGTATTGGGCGGTCCACTGGGGCAAACCCTCGAACAATGGGCGCTGAACCCAGAAAGCAAAGAATTGCAGTCTAAAGCGTTCGATCTGTTTCGGGAGCTTGGCTGGATCAAGAAACTTCCGCCGAACAAATAGTTTCAAACGCACATTTCAGACACTACCAGTTTGTGGTAGTGGTGCCGTTTGATTTCCACAGGTCTGCTGCCTCCCTGCCGGATGCGCTAGCAGGATTGCGAAACCGTTGCCATCGGGGACCTCCCTTTGTCAAAAGCCAAACCGTCGTGCGCGGAGCGAGATTGCAATGGAAAATTGGTAACAAATTACTCGCCGGACGATCAGGATTTTCCTACAGTATGCTATGTAGAACCATCAAACAGAACGCGGCATCGAATATAGAACTTTTGCGGAATGCCATTTCGTGCTGCGCCTTGCTCCTGAAGATTGCTGAGTTCGTAAATTGCTTGAAGCTGAGTCACATTGTGCAAGCGTAAACTATGGCCAATCGTAACGTGAAGGAGTTGCACGAGGAACTCAATCGCCTCATACTAGAGCATACCGAAAGCGTAAGCGCGGAGACGTTTCTTGGAAGACTCGACGAAGAGGCTTGCCTCCGGCAACAAGAGCGGCTTAAGCGTATGCGCGAAGTCTCCGCTGACCTACTGGTAGCTTTGGAACGACGTGCAGCGTAGCTTCTTGTCAAGCCCCGCTCTTTGATGTGTTGAAAAGGAGAAACGGATGATGGAAAAGCCAACAGAAAAGCCAAACGTGACTCTGCCTGGAACCGTTGAGAAAATCATCAGGTCTCCCGATCCGAGCGAACCGGAGAAGGCCCAAATATCGGTCAAAGGCGGCGATCCTCTGTATCAGGAAATTCGCATTGAAAACTCCTTGAAGGATGAAAATGGCGATCCGGTCCGCTTAAAGAAAGGTGCCGAAGTTGACGTTACCGTTGAGGCCGAAAAGAATGCGACGACCCCTATTGACTGATTGGTGTTGGTGGATGACAACTTGACCTCCATCAGCCCCATAGCGGATGCGGTACGTTGGACGCAGATGATCATGGCTGAGATTGATAGACTGTGGCCGATAATGAAGTGAACACACGCCGAGCTCTGCAAGAAACCGCAGATATAATGACGCAGTGGAAGACGGTATCCGAGAGCGAGTTGAGGCGTTGCGGCAGGAAATAGCTAGAATTCAAGGGCTGAATCGAGCCTATTTGCAGTCACCCACCCGTAACCCTGTAGCTACTTCGATTGCTCCTTTGAATTGAAAACCAGATTGACCTTCCAGTTATTGCTTTATTTTGCCGGCCGACAAAGATTGAGCCGTGCGATATGAGGATGCCCATGCCTGGGTGTCCAAATACTCCTGAAAGCGTGAAACTTTGCCGTGAGAAATTGTGAATGCATGTACAAGGTCGCTCTCGTAGGAGTGCCCGGTGGACTCTATGCGCCATCGGCAGTCTCCGCATGCGATTGCTTTTCCAACCGTAGGCTCGCTCGTAATCGTTTTCAGGTCAGGAACTCCGTCCGACCCATGCATCTCTTCGGTCACAACTGCGATCATGATTACTACTTCGAACTCTTCGTTAGCGAGGAGCAGGACGCACAATCAATTGCTCGGTGATCGACTGCACACGATGGCGATTTCAGGGCTGTCCTGCCTGCGAACCAAACTTGCTCCTCGCGAGGATCGCTGAATAGAGGGCCTGCGAGCTCGATTAAGGTTAGAGATCTGGTGGAAATTATGACGAACCACACCCGCGCAGAACCTTTCTCGTCACTCACTATTCATCATTTTTTAACCCGGCTTTCATCATGCCTGGAGACCAAGGCACTAGTATGCGCACATCGCAAGACAACTCCATCTCCTCAAGTTTTGTGCACTGGTTCGTGCGCGAAGGGAGAGTATTGTGCGTAAAGGGGACTTCTATGTCGTTGAAGAGTCTGTCGTGGGTTGCGTCCGTGGCTACTGTGCTGGTGATGGCCAGCCTCGCAGGGCTTGCCCAAGTACCCGTATCGCGGCATGTTGTTCTTGTCATCGATGAGAATCACAGCTTCGACGAAGTAATGGTGAACATGCCTTGGCTGGTGGCGCAGGGCGATGCCAACGGCTACGCCACCAATTTCAAATCCGATAATGGCGGCTCACTGCTGGATTACCTATGGCTGGCCTCCGGAAGTTGCCACTCCGCGGCGAACTGCACTCTGCCTCCGGGAACCCATGACTTCAACTGCAACGGGAACGATTGCTACTACCCCGGCACGACCACGACAGATCCGATCACCGACGACAGCATCTTTCGCGAACTCAATAACGCTGGAACTTCGTGGAGGGTCTACGCACAATCCTACGGCGCGGCAGGCGGGACGCTTACTACGCCCGATAATGCAAACAACACTACGTACTATCGACGCCACAATGGAGCCACCTGGTACGCCGACGTGCTCAACAACGTAGACGGCTCTGCGAGCAACGTCGTCGACTTGTCGCAGCTCGGGGTAGATGAAGCTAACGGGACCTTGCCCCGGTTCATGATCATTGCCCCGGACGGGAATCATGACGCTCACGACTGTCCAGTTGGCATGCAGACGTGCACGGTAGGGCAGGCGTTGGGTGCGGCCGACGAGTTCCTGCGAACCACATTCACTCCGATTCTGAGCACCCCTGACTTTCAACCCGGTGGGGACGGCCTGATATTCGTCACCTTCGACGAATGCGGAGGAGGCACAGACAATGGCTGTGGGGCCGCGATCTACACGGCCGTGATCGGTCCCAAAGTGAGGCCGCACACAGTATCGAATGTCCTCTACAAGCATGAGAATACCCTTCGTACCATCCTAGACGCCCTTCAGGTGACCACGTACCCGGGATCCGCGGCGACGGCTACTGACATGTCCGATTTTTTCACTAGGCTGAGCAAGCCCGAGGTCACGGTCAGCTCTCCCGCCGACGGCGACTTGGTCACATCTCCCGTAAAAATTCAGGCCTCGGCTGTTCCGACCGCAGGCCACGCAATATCCGGATGGTACGTTTATGTCGACAACGCAGCTGTTTACCACGCGGGGGCTGTCAAAACGATAAATCCGAGTGTGAATATGAGTACCGGAACTCACACCGTTATCGTCCGCGCCTGGGATACCTCCGGGGCCTACGGAGATCAGACTCTTTCTTTGACGGTGACGAAATTGGTGCCGTTCGTCAAGGTCATTACTCCGGTAAATAAAGAGAACGTCGGCGCGCCCGTAAATATTCAGGCGTCGGCTTCGCCGACTGCTGGTCATACTATTAGCGCCTGGAAGATTTATCTAGACGGGGTTCTCGCTTATAGCGCCGGCGCCGTGAACGAGATCAACGCGAATGTCGCTATGAGCGTGGGCGCGCACGTGCTGTTGGTCCGTGCTTGGGATACATCGGGCGCCTACGGCGACCAGCATCTGAATCTGACGATCATCCACAAGCCCGCGGTTACGGTCTCAACCCCGCTGACCCTTTCCAATGTCATCTCCCCAATCAATATTCAGGCTTCTGCCACTCCGACCACCGGCCACACGATCACCGGGTGGGTCGTCTATCTGGACGAAACACCGGTTTACAGGGCCGGCGCGGTGGACACTATCCATGCGAACATAACGGCAAGCCTTGGCAAGCACACGGTTCTGGTTCGTGCTTGGGACTCATCCGGAGCGAATGGAGATCAGGCCCTTACTTTGCAAGTTCGACGAGTTGCTGTAAACATCAGCACTCCCTTGAATGGTGCCTCAGTGAATTCGCCGGTGAATATTAAAGCCACAGCATCATCGGTAAACACTATAACTGGATGGCATGTTTACATCGATTCCATAGACTCGTACGGGCAAACTTACGGAGGCCCCCTCGATATCAATTTGGCGATGGGATTCGGAGCGCACGTCATCCTGGTGCGAGCCTGGGATGACACAGGCGCCTACGGCGATCAGACGATCGAGCTTACCGTGCCTTGAGTTTTTAGGTTCACCGAAAGGCAGATGCCAGGCCAGCAAGGTTCTGAGGACAAACATCACAACTGAGGCCGTGCAAGTCGCGGTTTTCGCACCATGCACTGGATCCAGAGAGCACGGCGCACGAAGGACGGCGGCGCGTTCCCGGTCGCAGAGATGATCCAGGGTGCCGACGCAAACCGCTTTCGGAGCAGTGATCAATATCTGCCTCCAAGGCTTCAGCGGGGCCTCTCCCGAGCATTCAAGGCGAAAGAAGCTTGTTTGTGGCTTCGTCGCTTTCGGCGGGCCAAGTCCTGAACGCATAGTGCATGGCCACCCTCTGGAGTGTCGATGCAAAGGAATCAGGGCGCAATCTCGAAGACAACGCCGTAGCCATGGGCTCCGCCCAGGTTCGTTGTGCCGTAGAGCTTGCCGGAAGAATCGAAAACGAGCGTACTGTACGGCACCTCCCCGTCACCTCCGCTGAAGCGATGAAGCACGATCTCCTTCCAGCCGGTGCTGGTGTGGGTCAACTGAAAGACCATGCCGTAATCGCCCGCAGGCACATAACCTTGGGTGGTCCCATACAGGTTGCCGGCCGCATCTTGGATGACTTTGGCCCAGGGGCCGCAATCTCCGCCTACGCCACTCAGTCCATAAAGTGTAGTCAGTTTCCAGCCGCTACCGGACCGGTCGAGCTTGTATACTGTGCCCCCGTCCCGGCTTCCATCAGCTTCGGTTACGCCGATCAACGCGCCCGATGTTGCGAGCATAAGGCCGCCTTGCGGAGATACGCCGTTCTTTTTGCTGTGAAAATCAAAGAGCGTACTTTCCTGCCAGCCCGAACCGGCGGGGCTCAACTCAAATACCGTCCCAGCAAGGTTGATGCCGCCGCTAAGAGTGGTCCCATACAGGTTGCCTGAACTGTCGAGAACCACACCGCTGTAGGGATTGCCGCCGGTGCCGTTTTGGCCGGTAAAATTGTACAGAACACTCTCCGTCCATTTGCCATTCGCTGGTGTCAGTTGGTAAACAGTACCCGCATTCGCACCCAGGTATGTGGTCCCGTAGATATTGCCCATTGGGTCAAAGGCAAGGTCACCCGTCGGGTAATAGGCATCGTTGCCCCCTCTGAAACGATAGAGCACAGACTCGTCCGAGGGGCACCTGCCTATGCAGTTTTCTGGAGGCGATACTCTGAAAACAGTTCCGCAACCACCGGGGCAGGCTTGATTGCCTCCACCGACGGTGGTGCCGTAGAGCTTTCCGCCTGGACCGATCGACACTCTTCCGTACGGACCTTGTCCATCGCTGCCTCCCCGGAATGCATAGAGCACGCGAAAGCTGTAGCCGGCCTTCGACCGCACCAATTCGAAGAGAGTGCCGCAACCCTGATTGACCGGGGGACACTGCGCCGCGAGGTCGCCGCCTAGGTTCGCGGTGCCATACAGGTTTCCGGCTCTGTCGATGACTAAACCCGCATAGGGATAGCCTCCGTCTTTGCCTCCTGTAAAATTGTGGATGACCTTAAAGCTTCTGGAGGCCTGTGCTTGCGCACTAACGAACAGCGGCTTAAACGCGACCATCAAAAACAAAACGATAGTCAGTTTTGTGCTAGTTGCGAAAACCCCGGATTGTACGTGACGGAAATGCCTCATGGTGCCCTACTTTCAGCAGGTGCTACGATTCCACGGAAACCGTACGGGTTGCTCTGACGGGAACCTTGATTCACCGAGCGGCTGCTCAATGGTCATCGGCTGGATTTTGCTACCGACGGTCCGGTGCCGATATGTGCCGCTCCTGTGAATGTACGCTGTGCCATTTTTGTTTTCCTCTCGGATGAATTCTAATCACCATATGCTGTGCCGGGCTGTCATAATATTCAGCTCATGCTGAAGGATGTAGCAGCGTCGTCTTTCCCGGCGATGTAAGTCGACAAGGCGTTGCTATAGCTCGGCCCATTGATCGATACTTCCATCGAGGCGCCATCCTTCGATGGACTAGGATGGCCGACCGTTTGAAACGTGTGCGTGGGGATTCCGCTTCCTCCAGGGTTGCAGGACGGCAATACACAAACTGGCTTCCATCCCTTCATAGAGTCATCGGCGTTCCTGGCGGAAAAGAATCCTGCCAAACCCAGGATGGCAACTTCGGTTTGTGGCCACCGATAGTAGGCGGGAAACTGAAGCACCCGCGATCATTTCAGCAGAATAGAAACCGCGATATTTCAGATGCAGTCACTTACGCAATCATCGCTGCCATGGGAACGCTGCTGTGCTCACGACCGATCACCACAATCCCGGACTCGGTAACATGCCATCCACGGGCGCTATCAGCTTTGAGATCGTAGCCCACTGTGGCGTCCTCAGGGATGCGGACGTTCTTATCGAGGATGGCGCGGCGCAGCTTGGCACGGCGCCCGATATCGCAGTTGTCCATGATGACGCAGCCTTCGACCTCGGCTCCCGTGTGGACGCGCACGCCGCGCCCCAGAACCGACTTCCGCACCAGGCCACCGGAGAGAATGCATCCACCGGAGACGATGCTGTCGATCGCTTCGCCGCGGCGCCCTTGTTCGTCGAACACGAACTTCGCTGGAGGATCGGGATAGCTCGTGCTGCGCACCGGCCACTCGCGGTTATACAGATTCAGATCGGGTTTAACGTGATTTAGGTCCATGTTGGCTTCGTAGTAGGCCTCGATGGTGCCGACGTCACGCCAGTAGGGCAGCGAATCTTCGAGCTCGCCCGGGATGCGATTGCTTTCAAAATTGTAAGCGTACATAGGCGCTTTACCGGCGAGTCGCGGCAGGATATCTCTGCCAAAATCATGATGACTGGCTATCGTCTTCGCATCGGCCTCAAGCAATTCCAAGAGCGTGGGAGTGGTGAAGACGTAATTACCCATCGAAGCATACACGCGATGGGGATCGTCCGGCATGGTCGGCGCGTTCGGATTCTTTTCGTGAAAAGCCATAATGCGCCCTTGATCGTTGACCTCGATCACGCCGAACTCGCGGGCGTGCGCTCTCGCCACCGGAATGGAAGCCACCGTGATGTCGGCGCGCTTTGCGCGGTGAAAATCAATCATGGCGGCCACATTCATTCGGTAAATATGGTCCGCCCCAAAAATCGCTACCAGGTGGGGATCGGACTGCTCGATCAGATTTACATTTTGATAGATGGCATCGGCAGTTCCCTGGTACCACGACTCCTTTTTCGAACGCATTTGTGCAGGCACGTTAGTGATGAAGTGGTTCTTCAGCAGACCGCCGAACTGCCAGCCCTCGCTCAGATGCTGCAGCAGCGATTGGCTAAGGAACTGAGTGAGCACGTAAATAGAGTGAATGCCGGAATTGACGAAGTTGCTGAGGACAAAATCGATGATCCGGTACTTGCCTCCAAAGGGAACCGCGGGCTTAGCGCGTTCGCGAGTCAGCGGATAGAGCCGGGTCCCTTTGCCTCCGGCCAGCACAATGCCCAAAACCTTCAGGTGGGAACTGGTCTGTGGAACGGATTCTTGTGAGTGAGGTTTGCTGTTAGCCAAGTGGTCCTCCTAAACTACCGTTGCGCGGAAAGTTATCAAGCACGACACTTAGATGGCACGTTGAGACGATTCGTGCCGGGATTTTGTGCTATAAACGCGTACTATGCGGAGCGAGCCAGCGATATTGCTCCTGCCACTCCGTAAGCCTTGGTGGGTGCTGAAGTAGCACAGCCCTTGCACAAAATCGATCCTCAATCCACTGTGAATAACTGTGATCGAGGGTGCTTCAGTTTCCCGCTGATCGCTTAGCGGTCCCGGGTAGCCAAGATCGCATAGTCGAGGGTAATCACGCACCACCGCAAAGCGGCAACACGTTTCGACGAAACCCGGGTGACGTTCACAAAAGACTCGCGCGATACTTGCCGTGCACAGAGTTGTTTTTGATGTTGAGGACAGAGGTGGAACACTCCCGGCTTGAAGCTAGACGTAGTTGGTGCAGCGATTGGAGGTCCCGCAGCTAAGTGGGTTGCCTGTCTTCTCGGAACGAGTCCACTTACGGCTGCGCGGTAGCTGGACTGTTTATTCACGGAACAAGGGAACCACCCAGGCCTTGGTATTGCTCCCTGATTGCCTGCTGGTTCCCGATCAAATTCTCCTATGAAGAACGGTCCGGCGTTACCTTTGCGGTATCGTCGACTGGCTAGCCGGCACGGTTGTCTGGTTTGAGGTTGTCGGCTGCGGTGGGACAGCTTGATTTGGCGTGCTCGTGTTCGATATAGAATCGGTATTCTGCGCGCGAGCGTTTTGGTCCATCGCCTGGCCGATGGACGAACCCGACACCACCAGTTCTACACGCCGATTTTGCTGCCGTCCGGCCGCGGTCTCATTCGACGCCATGGGCTGGCTGGGACCGAAGCCTTGTGTAGTTATCGATGAGTAGTTCACTCCCTGGCTCGACAGATAACTGCGAACAGATTCCGCTCGCTGCTGAGAGAGCCGCTGGTTGAACTCCAAACTTCCCGTGCTATCTGTGTATCCGTCGATCTCGACCTTGATATCCGGATACGCAATCAGAATTCCCGCCACCTTTGCGAGGCGCTCCCGAGCCGAAGGCTGGAGATCCGCTTTGCCGGTATCGAACAGGACATCGGGCATACTTACGATGAGTCCACGCGCCGTGTCCCTGGTCGCCAGAACCTGATTCAGTTGCTGAAGCATGCGAGCACGCATCTGGGCTTTATCGTTCTCCGCTTGTTGTCGCGCCTGTTCCGCTTGCTGGCGCTGCTGTTCTGCCTGCTGAGCTTGCTGGGCGGCTTGCTGTTGGGCTAACTCGGCCTGCTGCCTGGCTTGTTCCGCCTGCTGCTGAGCCAATTGCGCCTGCGCGGCTTGAGCCTGAGATTGTTCCGCTTGGGCTTGCGCTTGAGCGGCTGCAGCCTGTTTCGCTTGCGCATCGGCCTCGGCTTGCGCGGTCCGCTCTGCGGCAGCCTTGCGTTCATTCTCCGCCTCTTCGTCTTGCTCGTGTTTGATCGACATGATGCGCGCTTCTTCAGCAGTCTGGGCAGCCTCGCGGGCCACCGTCCCGATGGGACCGCTGCCTTGCTTGCGACGGTAATAATCTTCCGCGCGGTTCAGTGCGTCCCGCGCCTTTTGTAGCTCGGAAGGGGCATATTTGGCCGCGCCCGCGTCCTTGGCAATTCGCACTGCATTCCTGGCTTCGAGCAGATCGAGCGGCGTTTTATTACTGACCTCGTATACCGTCGAGTCAATTGGCTGAACTTGCGAGTTATAGCTGTCGCGAGAAATGAGCTCGAATGTTACATCTACCGGTTCGATTCCGCCCTTGGTGTCATGGCGAATTTCGTTTTGCGCCACGATGAGGTCGCTAGGCTGAGTAACTGCGAAATAGGGCTCCGCAGTTACGATGAGAGCGAATGCTTGCAGATCAGTTGTCGCGTGCAACGAAGTCTTACCGCCCTTCTCAATCAATTCACCGAGATTGCGCGGCCGTCCTTGAGGAGTGATTGCCCAAAGAACATACGTCAGATATGCCAACCCGAAACTGTTCGCCGGGCGCAGGTGCTCCACGCTAGCTTCGAGACTGACGCCCGCGGGTTTACCTTCCACTTTGGCTTCTCCGCGCACGTCAGGAGCGAGGTCAGTGCCTCGCAGATTTACTTTGGTGGAACCTTTGTGGCGATAGTCGACAGCTTCCGTGCTGCGGGAGACGACCTTCATGTGGTACCCAGAAGCTTGATCGCCAGTTACCGCGGGTGTTTGCCGAGCGAATGTCTGGGAGACAAGAGCTGTCGATGTTAGAGAGACTGCCAATACCAAGTATTTCTCGAATCGAATCATACACGCCTCCAAGCGATACCTGGGGCGATCAGTAAGCGCGAATGGCGCCCCATGCCAGAATGAATGAGCGTGCGGCTCTACCCAATCAGGGAGATACCCTAGGTCTTCAAATTAAGTCATGCAGAAACGAGGCACGAATCGTGTCACGTTTTCAGCGCCGGCGTCATGGTGGCCAGGGGATTTTGGGCGTGGTGGGGGCTGGCCGCCCCCCGGTAGAGGCAATGTCCGTTGCGCCAGTTTGTAGGGTGCATAGAGACTTACGAAAACAAGCCTGTCGCCGCGCCCTGCGGCGAATGTCCTTTCACTCTCTAGCCAACGAAAGGAGCGTCACATATGTACACGACTAGTAGAAATCAAGCCAAATCCGGAAAAGCACGCGAGCTCGCAAACATCATCCATGAGAAAGTCTTGCCGATTCTTAAAAAGCAGGCAGAAACATTGACGAGCAGGCGATGAAGAGGCGAACAATCAGAATTGTGGATGGACTGTCTTGAGTACGCTTGTGAGATGGGGGTGGGCTCTAGCCTGCTGACTGATTCGCAAGATGACGGAGCCAGCCCATGGCAAGTGGTGGCCATAGTATTCCAGGTCGTTGGCACCATGGATCGTCTCATGATGTACGTGCCCGAAGGGGGGAGCAAGCGGCATCCACCTGGCTGGCGCGCTACTCATGAAGCCCTTGTTTTTACCCCAGAATTCAGCCGTTCCTCTATCTTGGTTCAGCGCGGCATTGGTATTGATTGACAGACGATCGTACCCCGTCTGATCGGAGAAGAACCTCATCCACGACTCGGTCTGGCCCTGATGTTGGCTGAGGCTTACGGGGAATCCCTTGCAGGTGAGATGAAAACTTGTTTGGGCTTCCGTAACCGTTGCGACCCGTGATGGAGCATCGGGAAGTTGGACAGCACTCTCCTTTAGTGGCGACCTTCTCTGCGCCAGAACGTGTGTGGAAAGCGCCAAGAAGCTGACCAACAGAATCGAAGAAGGATGCAAGCCCGAGAGAACTGAGCCCCGCATGGGGATTTCCTTCCTTAAAGGGTCTACAGCTGCACGTCTCGTCACCGCATCGCATGGCTGAAGTGCATCATCACCGCCGATGAGGCTACCCTCACATTCGACAATGGCCGCTTCGCCAACATCATCGATGTTCAGGTCTTCACATGCCCACCCTACTGACAACCGAGAGGGGCAAGTTGATTACCAAACCGGACAGCTGTGTTTCTGCTAGTTAGACTCCCAAGGAAAGTAATAAGGAAAAATGGCTAGGGGAACCGAGCAAATCTGCGATACAGAGAAGGCTGTATATGGAGGTGAGGCACTCGTGAACTCAGGAGGAATTGTAGATGTAAGCGGGCCATTAAGCAGGTGACCGAGAAAATCTGCGGTACAGCAACTGCTGTATCTGGGTACGAATGCGCTGTACGTCCTCTAAAGGAGGTACAGCGCTTCCAACTATGCAACGCGACAAAACGGGGTCCCTCACCGTGGCCCGTCTCTATTCCGCAACTCGATGACCGAGTTGGGCATTTTGGTGCGGACGAAGTTGCATGCGACCGTGCTTGCGCAGAGTTAAGGCGACTTCGTCTGGGGCCGTCGAGTGTTGGGCAGGACAGTCCAAAAAGAGAAAACTCTTCTGGCGCTCAGCGTGCACAGTTTTTGAGCGGCCCCGGCCCGAAGGGAGAACAAGGTTATGACATACGTGATGACCAAGCCTTGTCCAGTCTGCAAACAGCAATTAACCAAAAAAGTGCCCACCGACACTGTGCAATGCGCCTGCCTCAAGCATGTTTGGCAGGGGTAGTGTACTCGCAACACGCGCCGCGCGGATTGCTGTTTCGATTTGTCCAGGCGGCCTCACGCCACACGACATTAAGCTAACCGCAAACTCAAGAGCGATGCTCGGGCCTTGCCGTTCTCCTTATCTGGTTCGATGGTCAAATCAAGCACTGTGACGTTCGAAAGGTCAACAGTGTAGTCCTCCGTCTCTCGCGTGGCGTCCGGCGAACTGAAATTCCACTGCTGCCGCACGATTTCGCGTAACGAACTTCCCCGGTCTGGTGACCATCGCAGGGTGAATTCTTGCGTGCGTTTGGTTTCGGTCTCCTCGAACACAACCGAGATGCGCCTGAGCTTTTGTGGCTCGTCAAAGATCAGTCGAATCGTTTGGATGCCTGGCACAGCAGCACGCCAGCCTCCTTTAGCTCGATGTAACAGCGCAGATTCAATCGGAAAGGCGTCGTCCTCAGACGTTATTTCGACGGATGCAGTACTTTCCAAGTCGAGCCACCCTTGCTCAGCAGGTGAGTGGAGCGTACGGGAAAGAATCCGTTTGCGCATTTTAAGCCTAATTTGCTCTAAATCTCGCGACCGTGAGCTCGGGACCGCGAGGCCGGCTTCTCCGCTGAGCTCCCCGCGAGAAAGCCTGCAGCATTCGGGGCGCGATCGTACCCGATGTCCGGATTTTGAATGCGTACCTCACGCGGCAAAATCAATCTTTGTGATCGGGGGAGGTTCGTGCTTCTCTTCGATCTTGCCCTTGCGGCTGATCTTCGCCAGTTCGGAGTTAAGTTCCGCTCCGACCAGCATGGCGAAGCCTGTCCAATAGAGCCATGTCATCAACGCGATGGCGGCACCGAGCGTTCCGTAAGTTTTGTTAAAGTTCGCGAAATGCCGAAAGTAAAGACCGAGCAGATAGGAGAGCCCAAGCCAGCAGCTCACGGCAAGCATCGCGCCCGGCAGTGTGGCCAAAAAACGCTGCTTAACATTCGGAGCAAGGAAGTACAAAGCTTCCACGGCGAGGATTGCGAATCCGATCGCAATGGACCAATGAATGTATGGCCACAGCACAACAAACAAATAGGAGAGGTGGATTCGACCGGCGAGCCATTCTCCGAATCTGGGCCCGACAATCATCACGGCCAATGCTACTAGCATCAGGGCGCCAGTGACGAGCGCTAGGCCCACTCCCAAAGGGCGTGTCTTCCAAAACGGTCTGTCGTCTTCAACGTCGTAGGCAATATTCAAGGCCTCGATAGCCGCCGCGAATCCGCCCGATGCCGTCCAAAGCGTACCCAGAATTCCGAAAGAGAGGAACGTTCCCCTGTTCGGGGTGATCACATCTGACAGAACTCTGCTGACCAGCCCCATGCTGTCCGGAGGTAAGAACCGCGCCATCACACTCAGCGCCTGGTCAAAAAGATTGGGAACAGGCAAATACGCCACGATGGCCGATAAAAAGATGAGGGCTGGAAAGAGCGAGAGAACGAAGTAGTACGAGAGGGCCGCAGCCATCTGCAGAGTGTGCTTTCGAAGCACGTCTCCGTAGGTCCCGGCCAGCGCATGCATGATCGGTGCCTGCATCACGGTTCTTGGATGCACAATGACCCGCAACTGTTGATACAGAATGTCGGCACGAATTTCTCGCCCCGGAAGACTTATAGCACCTAGCCAAGGCGATGTTCTTACCGTCTTCATGTCCGCCGTTACTAGGTAGTGTTTACACTCCCACATTCTTTCCAGATCTAAGGCTCTGCTCTGCTGTGCTTTGCCGGTTGGCACAGATCGTGCTCGGAACATCGAGGCGCTGCTCCGGGAAACACGACGCCAAGGCAAGTTCTTCATGTGCTTGCCCGGCAGAAAATCGGAGGAGTGCCATGCAGCGAAAACCACTAATTCTGTGTGTCGATGACGAATGGAACGGACTTGAAGGTCGCAAGATGTTGTTTGAGGAAGCGGGGTGCAAGGTCCTAGTCGCCACCAGCGGCGCAGAGGCTTTGCAACTGTTCGCCTCCCATCCCGTCGATTTGGTGCTTCTCGACTACCACATGCTTGGAATGAATGGGGATGTCGTCGCAGAGCACATGAAAGCTGGCGTACCCGATGTTCCAATTGCTCTGCTCTCAGCAGATGACGGGCTACCCGAGAGCGCTCTGAAATGGGTAGATGTGTTTGTGTCTAAGAGCGAATTGCCGGCGAACCTGCTACAGATTGTCGAGCATTTGCTCGATCTGCGTTTTCTATTTGCTCCGCTCGATGGTTTAGGTGGCGGGCGAGGAAGACGCGCCCCACAAGACTATTAAAAGTGCGTGATGCAGAAACTGCAGATCAGAATCGCTCTTCCCGGCTACCAAACCTTGGAGACAGACGTCAATCCGCTCGCTAGTCAGAAGGTTGAAACTAAGACTGAGTTGGTCAAAAACTGGCGCTCCTCCGGCGGGGCCCCTAGTCAGCGGGGCCCCTAGTCAAGAGAGAAACCAACTGACACCAAAGCGCCGTCAGTCGTTCGCGAGGCAGCCGCGCCTCTAGAGCGTGGAAATGCAACCAGAAGCGGTAATTCCACGACAGTCGTAGAGGACTGAGTGGAACTGTCGCTGGCGGAAAGGCTTACTTGAAAAACTCAGCCTTTTTGCGCCGAATAGGCAAGACTGGGCTAGGACGACTTGTGCTTCGGCGTCTTCGCGTTAAGCGTCGAGATCAGGCCCCCGGCTGCGGGAGGGACATGCGTCTCGTGAGCAATCACAATATCCTTCGCTGAGATTTTCTCTCCGTAGATTCTCTGGTTTGCGTCGTTATCAGGTCGGATCGTCGAACCCTCCAACGAGATGCCTGCAAATAGACCGCGCGCGCGGGAATAGCTCAATATCTCAGCCCGCATTGAGGCATCGGTTTCTGCTGTCGCGTTACGGCCGACTGGTCCTGCTGCCACCGACGCGTCCGCCCCGAGCTTCACTTTGCTGCTCAAGATTCCATTCGCTCCGCGGTCATTCATCACGAGAAGGACGAAGTCAGTCGCTTGCCCGCCGATCTGAAAGCCTACGCTGCCACCCTCCAGAGCCATCATTGAGGGCGCACCCCAGGAGCCGTTGAAATTTTCGCCCTTGCGGCACGTCATCGCACCGCGGCCATAACTACCACCGACCACAAACGCGGCCTTGAGAACTGATGGAAAAACAACCACACAGTCGGCTTTATCGAGGAGATCTTGAGGAATGTCGTCTGGAAGATTCAGAATCTCCGTCAACACCGTGCCGGCATTCTTCAGACGATCCTCATCCTTTTCTTTGTCGTCTGCCCAACTGGTCATTGCAAGCAACAATGCGCTCATCGCGCACGCTAATATCCTCCTCTTCATGACGGTCCTCCTACGAACGGATATTGTTGCAGTAAAGGGCGCGGCAGACCACGGCAGGTTCGACCGTGGCTCCCGAGCGATTCCCGCCGCGCAAGAGTTCCCTCTTCGGGCAGCCGCCTGCGCATAACCCCCATTTTTCCGTGCCCACATTGAGCGAGCCATACAGTGACAATCGTAAACGGGGGGGATTTTTCCTGTACATCTTCGTTAGTGTCACGTGTGGGAGTCGGCATGGCACTTGGAATTCGTGTTTAATGACGGGTCGGGTAGTTCTCTGCGGGCGGGAACGGCGCCCAGCGCCGCAAAATTTACGACACGATGCCGACCGGTTGGAAGAGTCTCAAATTTCCGTGTCCAGCTAGTTCATTGTTCGTGACATTCACGTGCGGCTGGCACTGAAATGCCAAGATCTCTGATTCTCGCGGTCACCTCCACTCGTAGCCCGGGTCATGTCATTGGCTCATACGTCTACGGTGTTGTTATGAACTTTTGGCAACACGAAACACGGTGTGGCGGGATTCATTGCTTTCATGGACCTGGATTTACTGGAACTCAGTCGCACTACTGGTGGGCGCCGAACGCAATGCAGAACTGGCAAAGGAGAGCGCCAAGGGCCAGCTGCATCAAAAGGACCAAGCGGGCACCGAGGATACCTTCCTCGGGCCGCCTGAGTCTACGTTGCGGGATCTGCTCAGAACTTAGTGTGAAAACGGCCGTCTACAGAAACCCCTCCCAATTGGTCGCGTGCGACACTGACCGACCAGCGTTTCGTGAGCTGGTAATCGCCTTGAACCATTTCTTGACCGGGTTGGGACACGTCGGTGGAGAACGTAAAGAGAAAATTCTTAGTCATCCGCTGCTGCACGGCGATACGTGCTGACGGATTCTGATTGTTTCCGCCGAGGAGCGGATCGACTTGCAGGCTGGAAAGTCCGGCGAGCTTCTGCACGCTACCGCTGACTTGGCTTGCCGCCTGAGAGGCGATCATCGAGTCTGTGCTTTGACTGGATGCGGCCGATTCCGAGGTCGTCTTGCCCAGCGCAATCAGGTTGATGATGTCAGCTGTGGCAAGCGGCGGATCCGAAGTATAGGAAGTGGTCAGCCTGTCGAAGGGGCCGCGCAGATTCAGTGTCAGGTTATACTGCTCGACCACGGTGGATACGGAAACGTCGAGCACCGGGTTGGTCTGGTTCGGATCTGCGAAGGTAATGATTCCGCGCTGCAGTTGGTAACGGACATTGCGGTAGAAGAGTTCCCCTCCGGTGAGATCGGTTCTGCCGATGATGACCGGGTCGGCGGCCGTTCCGATTACGTTGAGATTCGCGCTTCCTTCCAGACTCACTTGCGAACTGGTCGCGCTCAGATTGTCCTTCGACTGAACTGAAACTTGTAACTTGATGGTGTCATTGAAACCGGGCTGAGCGGGTGCGGCGGCATTACTGCTGAACTGGTCGCCGAAGCTGGCCAGATCGAAATCCGGAGTAAAGGAAAGCTGATCCACCAGTACTCGTCCTGTCACAGTCGAAGCTTGCAGCGTGCCAGCCCAATCGACATTGCTGTCCAGCGATGTTCTCAGGCCTTCCGGATATCGCAATCGAATGGATTTCCCCTGCAGCGCAATATTAAATTGCAGGCTGGGACGGTACTCGATTGAACCCCCGGCGGTGATCTGTCCCCCGTTGAGAACGCCTGTCACATTGGAAATTTGCACGAGCTCATTGGTCAGGTCGAGAGTGCCGTTAAGTTTATCGACGCTGACTGGAGCCCCCACGGTCGTCAGCGCGATGTCTTGCAGACGGACCTGCCCCTGGACCACAGGGCTCTTGACGGATCCTGATGTCCGAACGTCCAGAGACACCGTGCCCGAGCTTTTCAAGTCAGGCGAGAACATACTGAGAATGCGAGCACCGATCGAACCTTGCGCCGTGAGCGTCGGAGATGCACTGCCGGCGAGCGGAACGCTGCCCTGTATGCGAAGAGAAGTCTCAGTGCCGCGGATCTCGGAGGGTTGGACTGTGATGACGGAATTGGAATAGTCGGCTCGAATCGGTCCGGCAGCGCCAATTTGCAGTGACTGGTAGCGGGCGTTCAGCGTTGAAATAGTCAGATGGGCTTCGAGTTTAGATTTGTCTTTCAACGGTCCATTCAATGTGGCGTGAAACTCAGTTTGGCCCTGGAGGCCTTCGGGTACGCTGCTCGCGTATGTAGCCAGCAAGACATCGAGCGGAATCGTGGTGGTGTCGATGGCCGCGTCAGTTTCATAGTCGCCGGTGAGATTCACACGGCCGCGAGCCCTGACTGTCGCCTGGGCAACCTCGGATTCTAGCGTCAGATTGGCTTGCTTATTGGCGACGTGAACTTCTGCCTTCACTCCGGCAATCGACTTCTGCTTCACGTCGAGTTTGGGTAACTGGAGGCTGGCAGTCAGTTGAGGATCATCAACTGTACCCTGGCCGCTAGCGGAAAGGCTAAGCGTTCCATTCATTGCCAGATTTTTTGCCTGCACCGTCCTGAGCTTCTGCAGAACGATCGAAGCAACATCAAGACGAAGCTTGTATGCCTTGGTCTTCGGCGTGAGAGTGAGACTCGAATTGGCAGATCCGGCACTGGTAGCGACGTTCATCGTCGAAACGATGGAGCCACTTTCAGTATGGAACTTCAGAGCCATGGTCTGAATGGGCTCATCGTAGACCCGCGCGTTCGCGACGCCGACCGAACCTGATCCCATGGGATCGAGTTGTGATCCTTTCACGGAAACATCTGCTGACAGCGTTCCGCTGACCGGATATTGAATATTGGCTAGATGCTCCAGTTCGGACACAGACATCTGCCGCACGGAAAGATTCGCCTGGATGGGATTGGAAGGAAGATAAGACCAGTTGAGCAGTCCAATGGTTGCACCGAAGGAGGCTTCGCCGCGCTGCGCGCTGATCAGCATGCCATTCGACACCACAATTCGGGATGGATCAGCTTGGAATGAAAGGTCCGCGCTCTTCCACTGACTGCCTTGGACCTGAAGATCCTGTGCGTTGAGCCTGCCTGATGTTTGCGGCCGCTGCATGGAGCCTTGCACGATGGCATGCAGAAACGCAGAACCGGAAATGAGGGGAGGGGTCGCTGGCGTCGAACGGAATGCCGAAGCGAGTGTCACGAGTTGATGCAAATCGCTAGCTTTGGCCTGAATCTCCAGCATCGAGCGCTTGCTGATCTGCCCTTCTGCGGTCACAGTGGTTTCGGGAATTCGGACGGTCGTTTGATGGATGGTGAGCACATGGTTCGGACCGTCGTAGGCAGCATGGATAGCGCCGTCAATCGGTACGTAGGTCGCAGATGGTGCGTGAGAGGGCTTGGCGGCAGCGCGCACGGCGAGGTCTGAGCGAGCACGCAAATTGCTCAATCTGCCTGTCCAGGCGGCTTCGGTAGTGCCGTTAACGATTCCCGAGATTGCAACGCGCTTCAGTTCGGGTCTGTCTACAGCCCTCTGCGCTGCAACGAGTGAAATGCTGTGCAAGGCTACCCGGACTCGTGATGACGGGGTGGTATCGAGATTCCGCACATCGACATCAGCATCAATTTGGCCGTCAAGCACCTCCGCTTCAACGCCGTGGGCCCGCAAAGCGCCATCAGCAAGCTGATATCGGCCCCGCAGTTTGCGCACTTCGAGGCGGCTGCCGGAGGCGACAGCCGAAAGAGCCTCGCTCGCGATTTGTCCGTCTACGGTAATGCTTCGTAGAAAAGGCTTGCCGCTTTCGCTCCGATAATGGATTTTGCCCGTCAGCGAAACGTCGCCGGCTTCCTTTGCTCTGGGCGACAAGGCGGCCAGATCTTGTGTATGAACCCGAATGTCGTAATCCCCGGCGACGATCGGGTCGCTGTAGTCCGTTACCTCAGCGCGCAAAGTGAGGGACGACGTGGCCAACTTGACAACGACCGACTCGAGCGAGAAAACTGCTGGGGTGGCGCTGAATTTCGCGTTGAAGCTGTGAGGCAGAGGCGCGTACTGGCCGTAGTGAACATGGCCATCGTCGTAACAGATAGTCCCGCGGTAGCGAGTGGCGGACGGCTCGAAAGTAATGTCGGTTCCGAGATTGTAGAGGTCGGCATCGACTGGCGTCTTTCGGGCGTTGTAGTTGACCTCGCCGCGAGTCAGCCCCAGGTGTCCGACCGCAAGGTCAAAAACGCTGGTGTGACTGCTGGACTGGCTGGGCGGCGGCTGCGGGATGTTGCTCTTGCCTTCGCGATCCACTTGAATGTGTACTGCCGGGTGCTCGATCAGCAACTCGCTAAGATTGACTTTGCGGTGGAGCGCTGATTGGATCTTCAGCCCGACCGTCAGTTTGTCGAATCGAAGCAGGGGAGGAGCGTCAGGGGATTCATTGCCACGAATGACTACGTCGTAGAGATGAGCCGTCAGGGTCGACAAATTGAAGTCAAGGGCGCGAATCTGCGTGCGCCCTCCCGTCGCCTCGTTGGCTTGCTCAACAATCTTGCGAATCGCAAACTGTCGGAACCTGCTGCTCTTGAGGTAGAAACATCCACTGATAACCCCGAGCACAATGGCGGCTACGAGCACAGCGAGCGTCCAACGGACTATTCTCCGCCAATTCATGATTTCTCCTAAAAGGCCTGCCCTAGCGTTATGTAGAACTGCGTGGGAGTTATTCCAGGAACTGGATTCAGGTTGCGTCCGATATCGATTCGCACCGGTCCGATCGGCGTCGCGTAACGCAGGCCTACTCCAATCGTGTTGCTGTAGTTGTTGACGAAGTTAGGCAAGCTGATCGCGCTGTAGACATTGCCGCCGTCATAAAAGACCACGCCACCGAGGGCCTTCATAATTCCGAGCGGGAAGCGCACTTCTGAGTTCAGGATAAAAAGTTCGCGGCCTCCGACCGGGACGGTAACGTTCACACATCCTGTCTGCCCTTGCAGGACATTGCAGAAAGGAACAAGCCGTTGCGGTCCCGCTTCGTCGATGGGGAATCCACGAAGCGTGGTGCCGCCGCCAGAGAAGAACAGTTGACTGGTTGGGACGAAGCTTCCCGCGAAGGACTTTACCAACCCCAGCCGAATGCTGTTGGCGAAGACAACCGAATGCAGCTGCCTATAAAAGGCGTACTGGCTGAGCAGCCTGCCAAAATTCGCGCTAGAGCCGAGGCCCGTCGGTGTAATGCTTAACGTGAGCAAACTGAAACTGCCGCGATGCGCATCGAGTGGTTTGTCTCGTGTATCGCGCAAAAGCGTGCCGGAGAGAGTGGACAAGTGAACATTGCGGTCCTGCGGTAGAACGAGTGCAGGTACCAGTAGATTCGAAAGCGCGGTCTTGTTAAAGTCGTAACGGAGTTGAAAGCGCGTATTGTTTTTCCGGCTGATCAGACGTTCGACTTGAAGCGAAGCGTCCCCGAGGGTGGCGCCAAACAGTGGATTCTCGGTGGTGCGCTCCAGCGAAAAGCTCGAAAGCGAACTCCATTGTGAGCCGATGAAATGGGGTTGCGCATAGGCTGTGAGAGCGCGCTGGTCCAGGCGCGAGAGCAACAGCGAAGCACTGAAGGTCTCTCCCAGCCCTCGCATATTGTGCCGGTTGAATTCCACCGATCCACGCGGGCTGGCAAAAGTGGATTGACTGGGCGCAATCTGGTTCTTGCCAAGTTGGATCGTCGGTCCCCCTGGTACGGCCACGGTCCCGGTTGGAATGTTCCCTCCGCGATGGGAAATCTCGAAGCCGATTCCGTACGTAGTCTCGTTTCGTTTCGCCTCGTGGACCTTGATCAGGGCGGCTTCCTCAGTCTGATCGGTGATCGGCTTTCGCGGGCCAACGCTCGACCAATCGAAAATGTTCAGGTCATACAGACGACTCTCCGCTTCGAGCAGGTCTCCTCGCCTCATAGGGGTCTCGCTCGAAACTCTCGCAGTCTTCTGAATGAGGGACAACCGCGTTCGTTTCTGACCCAGATAAATCACCCCACCCACGCGCACCATCTGCTGTTCGTTCACAGCGTATATAACATCGACGACGTGAGGATCGGCGGGATCACGGTTCACCTTGGCCTTCACCTCGACATTCAGGTATCCACGATTTGGATATGTAGCGGAAATACGATTGCGATCTTCGGAAAGCCGTCGTGGCGAGAAGGGCGTGCCAGAACGGAGTTGAAAGCCCTTGGGAGCAGTAAGCTGCTCATAGGGAATGTTGTTGTTTCCGACAACTTCAAGGTTGCGGACCAGGGTCTGAGCGCCTTCTTGAATACTGAAGACGGCGTCGATTTTGGGCTCATGATCGATAGTTTGAGGACTGACCTTGATTTGTTCAAATCCCCGGTCGCGATAGAGAGCCTCCAGGTTGGCCGCACTCTGCTTCAGGAGTCTTTGACTCAAACTGCCGTGCCCCCAGATATGGGATTTCTTCACCACGACGACAGCGAGCAAATCCTTCTCCGAGATTTCATGGTTTCCTTGAAAAATGATGCGGTCGACATTGTGCTTCTTGCCCTTTGCGACTTCATAGACCAGCAGAATCTGTTCGGGCTGTTGCTGAAAACTAGTTTTGACTTGCACGTCGAAGTAGCCTTTTTTCTGGAAGTAGTCGACCAGATTTTGCTGACCTTCTTCAACCAGGTCGCGGTCGATGGCTCCTTCGGAATCGACCGGAATCAGCTTTTTCTTCTCCCGCGAGGACGCGAATGGAAGCAGAGAGAGGCGCGCTCCGGTCACGCGGACCGTGACCACGGGGCCAACGTCCACCTTGAACGAGACATCGACGCGATTCTCTTGGGGGTGATATTGGGGCGGGCTTTCCTGAACGTGGCTGGCCAGGTAACGCTGCTGCGCCAGCGTTCTTCGAATCAGCGCCGTCGCTGCCGCAATGCGCTCGGGTGTGTACGGCTTCCCTGGCTTGAGAAGCCCTTCGGAAAAGTGCGCTCGGAGGGATCGGATCGAGTGCAGCAGACGGGCGCTCTCGCTCGCATCGGGACCCTGGAAGGTGACGTTTGCCACCCGCGCCTGCTTTCCCAGTTTCACCGAGAAGCTCACATTGACCAATTGGTGATCGTCATCGATTTGAAAGTCGGTGTGTATCGTGGCCTGGAAGTATCCATTGTGCTGAAGAAACCGTTGCAAGGCTTCTTGACCGAGAACAGCGCGAGCTTTGTCGTAGGGATCTTCGTCAGGCAAATTAACCACTTGCAGAAGACGCGCGTAAGAGAAGATTTTTCCAGCTCCGGGGAAGTCAATGATGCCGAGGTAATACGCCGGTTCAAGCAAGAAATTCAGACGCAGTCCGGCAGGATCGGGGACGACGTTTACCTGAACTTTATGAAATGTGCCTGTACGTTCAAGCGCGGCGATGCTGGCTTCGATTTTCGCCTGAGAGTAGGGCTCGCCGGCTTTTTGCACGAATAAGGAGCGAAACGGTTCCAAATCGTGATGTGGATTTCCAATGAGATCGATAGCGCCTACGTTTTGCCCCTCGTAAACAGAGGGCGAACCTTGCACCGCAAGCTGTGCCCAAGCCGCAGTTACGAGCAGGGAGAAAAATACACGCGACAAATGCATAGTCGACAGCTTCGTATTCACAAGTGGCCCGCAGTCGGCCTTCGCCTTGGCTACGCCCGAGCCGCTGTGATGCTCTCGGTGGAGCAGAAGTTGTCGGGTCTGAGATCTTGATCACACAAATTAGCGGGCTGAAGGCTGCTCGTCGCGTAAGTTGATGAGAGTCCGGCTGCAGCCTAACCGCGTCCGAGATGTTACCGTGCTTCGCGATTATACTCATTGACCGGTCCGTAAGCCTGACTCGGAACTTGATCGGATCACGGCGGACCCGACTACAATGGACGGCATAAGGAGCTGGCCTCTGAGGTTCTGGCCCAGATTCACGGCAGCTCTTGCAAAGCGAGAGTGGGTCATCTACCCCATTTTTCGCGCTCTTACTTCTCGTTTTCCTTTTGCTGCTACCACGTGCCTGTCGTTACCCGTGATCCACGAATCCGATCCGACCAGGCTGCACCGGGCTACAATGGACGACATGATCAGGACGGATTTTTTTCAGTGCGACTGCTGTCACGTTGAGTGCCGTCTTGATTCTGAGTCTACGGAGTCAAGCACTGCGCAGCTCGTCATTCGACATTGCCCTGATGGGAAAGGCATCGCTGTTCTTGGCACTGTGACTCGGTTTCAGGAGAGACGGGGCGGTTTGTGGGTAGATGTGCAGCGTTGGATTGACGTGGCGTAGCGGCCTCGTTGACTCAATTCCCGCCGTGATTGCTTGCGCTGTCCCAGCCAGATCATTCAAAACAAGCACTAAGATTCCGACCAGCACCAAGAGCCACCGAGACGCCCTCGGGTAATGCACCAACGGGCCAACAACTCAACATACGGTATGCACGGTATGGAACGGGATCCGTCCGTCAGGAATTATAGTTGCGGTCCGTCCCTTCTCGATTTCCGCGATGGAGCCTAGCAGTTTCTACGGGAGGCAGCTATGGTCGGACAACGCTACGGAAACCGCGTTCCAAGCCCGATGGAACGGCGAGTGATCGAGCTTGTCGCCCAAGGACTAAAGAACTGCGAGATCGCGGAAGCCATTGGCACCACAGAGCATGTCGTGAAGAACTACCTGCGCATTGTCTATGACAAACTTGGACTGTGGAACCGGGTCGAACTGGCTCTGTGGCATGAATCACGCAAACCGCGCGCAGACATGAACTGAGCGGATGAGCGTCGCGGCAATCTCAGCTAAGCCCTCTCCTTCCCAGGCGACGCTAAGCGGATTGCCCTCTCGATTGCATCACGATCCTTCGCTGGATTCGATTCCTGTGGCAGCTAAGCCTGTACAGGTTTGGTCGTGAGGTTGGGGCAGTGAAACGCAGACGGGCAACCAATCTAACGGTGGAGCCCTCCAATCACCGCACGTAAGCCCGTCTTGCCTTGAAATACGGGCACTCCATGACAAATCTAAATCTGGCTTCGATCTCCAAAATAAACTTTTTGGGGGCGCTGGCGTTTGGGTCCCTTAGCAGAACTGGTTCGTTGGGGGCCTTCAGGAGGATGGTTATGAGAACGGCACTTCGCCTATTGGCAGCCACGACTGTATGCATTTCCGTTTTAGCCGCGGCTCAAACCCAACCCAATAAGGCAACGAGCTACAAAGAAAAAGTGCTGCATGCCTTCAATGGCACCAGCGATGGCTGGGTACCCACCTCACTTGTCCGGGATGCCAAGGGGAACCTTTATGGGGCTAATGCGTGGGGCGGGTATCTGGGTGGAGGATGCGACAGGTTTTTTGTCGGCTATCAGCCCTCCGCACTACTCCTCTAGTACAACCAGTACGTCTCCGCGATGGCAAAGATAGAGGAGCACTTTTCGGTTCCCCGAGTTTTCCCCGCGTTGCCTAAGGCTGACCGTACGTCATTGAACTAGTGGTAGGCGCGGCAGGAATCGAACCTGCAACCCTCGGATTAGAAATCCGATGCTCTATCCGTTTGAGCTACGCGCCCCGACTGTCGTCCCCTAATTCTACAATGCGGCTGCGCTTCTCGACGTAGGGATACCCGCCTACGCTAGAGCACATGAACGCAAAACAAAATCCAGCGAAGGAAGTGCACGCACGAATTCCTGGGCGTCTTAACCGATTTTCCCCTTCGGGGGACATCTCCGCGCCTTTGCCAGAGCCTAGGAGATGTTGCGATGGCAAGGCGCTGCAGCGAAGCTCAATTGACTCCAAATGTCTTGCCGCCGCGCAGCCCGACTCACCAGGAGGATCGCATGTCGCTGGATGTGCCTCCAGCGGCGGGAATGTAGCACTTCAGCGTGTAATCCATCACCATGCGATCGGCATTGAAGCGCCAGCCGAGGGTGCGGATGGTTCGCTTCATGCGTTTGATCCAGCCGCGCGGCAGACCGTCACGATCACGCTGGTAGTACAACGGAATCACTTCTTCCCGAAGTGTCCGGTGTAAATCCTCTCCATCGCGCGTGTCGTGGACATTCATGTCGGAGTGGGTTCGGCCCGTCCCAATGGCGAATCCATTCATGCCGTCGTATGCCTCAGCCCACCAGCCATCGAGAACAGAAAGGTTCAATCCCCCATTCAAGACCACCTTCTGACCGCTCGTACCCGACGCCTCCAGCGGCCGGCGCGGGTTGTTGAGCCAGACATCAACCCCTTGCACGAAATGACGACCAACGTTGATGTCATAGTCTTCGACGAAGACGAACTTATCCGCGAACCGGGGATTGCGCATCAGTTCGGCGATCTGTTGCAGAACCCGTTTCCCCGGCTCATCGTTGGGGTGAGCTTTGCCGGCAAAAACGAACTGCACCGGGCGTTTGGGATCGTTCACCATGGACGCCAGCTTTTCGAGGTCCGCAAGGATGAGATTGGCCCGCTTGTAGGTAGCAAAGCGGCGGGCAAAGCCGATGGTCAGAGCGTCTGGACTGAACACCTTACTGAGCCTCTGCAAATCCGCTCGCGCTTCGCCGCGATACTCGGCCTGCTCCACGGCGCGGCGGCGCACAAATTCCAGAAGCTGCGATTTCAGGCTAAGGTGCGTCTCCCAGAGCTCGCCGTCATCCACGCTCTCAATGCCTTCCCAGATGCGCGCTTCGCTGCTGTGCTGGTGCCAGTTCGTCCCCAGATGGCGGTCGTACAAACGAAACATCTGCGGAGCCAGCCATGACGGAACATGAACTCCATTGGTGATGTGTCCGATGGGAACTTCGTCTTCCGGCTTGCCCGGACAGAGCCCCGTCCACATCGCTCTCGACACTTCGCCGTGCAAAGCGGAAACCGCGTTGGCGCGGCGTGAGAGCCTCAGGCCCAGCACCGTCATGCAAAACGTCTCGTGCTGATTGTTTGGATCCTCGCGTCCCAGCCCCATCAGGCTTTCCTGGGAAAGGCCCATCGATTCGCGCATCGGTCCCAGATGTTCTTCGGTGAGATCGGCATGAAAGCGATCGTGACCGGCAGGCACGGGGGTATGAGTTGTAAAGACCACCTCCCGCGACACGCGGGGTACAGCGGCGTCGAAGGTAATTCCCTCTTCCTCCATGCGCATGCGGATCGCTTCCAGCACGCCAAATCCGCTGTGCCCTTCATTGAGGTGAAGAACGCCCGGCTTAATGCCCATAGCGGCGAGAGCGCGGAAACCTCCAACGCCCAGCAACAGTTCCTGCCGGATTCGAGTCCGCGCGTCTCCGCCGTAGAGGCGCGATGTCAGCTCCCGGTCGTCCGGATCATTAGCTTGTACATCGGAGTCGAGGAGGAAGAGGTCGCAGCGTCCAACTTTCACCCGCCAGACTTGGGCATGAATTGAACCGCTGCGGGTCTCGATTTGCACTACGACCGGCTGGCCATTCTTGCCGATCGCCGCCTCTAAGGGCAGCTGGCCAACGTCCGTCTCCAGATATTCTTCCTGTTGCCAACCGTTGCGGTCCAGGCGCTGGCGAAAATATCCTTGCCCGTAAAACAAACCGATACCGACCAATGGAATGCCAAGGTCGGATGCACTCTTAATATGGTCTCCGGCAAGGACGCCAAGCCCGCCAGAATATACCGGGAGCGATTCATGCAACCCGAATTCCGCGGAAAAATAAGCCACGGGGCGAGGCCGCAAGACCCCGGCGTGCCTTGCTCCCCAAGTGCGGTCCGCCTGTAAATATTCCTGCAAGCGGCGACAGGCATAGTTGATGCGGCTGTGCAGGACCAGTTCCGCGGCGCGACTCTCCAGCTTTGCCAGCGGGAATTCCGCCAGCAGCGAAACTGGATTCTGGTTCAGCCTCCTCCAGCGCACCGGATCAAGATCGCGGAACAAGCTCGCCGCGTCGTGGTCCCAACTCCACCAGAGGTTGCGAGCCAACGCCCAAAGCCGTTCCTGTGCGGGAGCGATAAAGCGATCCAGGGTTCGCGCTTCGCTTACAGCGGGCGCCACCTGGGCCGCCGCCTCGGTCAGCATTCGAACCTCATCTTCGCGGAAGACCCGAGGCTCCATCGTTTGCACTACCAGAACGCCCTGCAGAACCCCCCGGTCGATGAGTGGAACCCCGAGGAACGACTGGTAAGCATCTTCACCGGCTTCGCGGAAATACTTGAAACGCGGATGGCTGTGCGCGTGTTCTACGGCCACGGGCCGTACTTGTTCCGCCACCAGGCCCGCCAGTCCCTCGTGGATTGCCATTCGCAGATTGCCAATACATTCCCGGCGAAGTCCAACTGTCGCCGCCAGCACCAGATTGGCTCGGTCCGGCTCGAGCAAATACGCCGAACAAACCTCGGTCTCAAATCGCTTCGCAATCAAGGCGACGACGTTCATCAGGGTCTCGGCGGGTTGGCCTTCTGCCGCCGCAAGATGGGCAATTTCGTCCAGTTGGAGGACGCGGGTGACGTGGCCGGTCTGATGCAACTCCTTAACCTCGCTGTGATTCTCTTCCAATCCCAGGCTCTCTGGTTCCATATTATCTATTATGCGTCGATCGCAGCACTTACTCTAGTCATCACTTGGCAGGCAAGGGGACTGGTTCTTGGCGATGAGCGAGGGTAGATGGCGAGCAGAAGCCGCTCATCCAATCACTGAGGACAGACATTGGAGTACATGGGTGGGTAACCGCGTTGAAAATACTGCGCAAACGACCGATGCTCCGAAAAGGGATGCTGGGTACGCGAAACCCAGTGTTCATCAACCTTTTCGGAGCATCATCGACCGCTTCACTAGACACCTGGTGATAATCCAGCTGTTCTGGAAATCTTTGGCAGACCGGAATTAGCTGCCCCACAAAACGTTGCCCGCCTTCGCGTTCGTCCTTACTTTCATCGGATGGCTCCTTTCTTAGAATTTTCTTATTGGTAAGCCTGTCGTGTCCGACTTCCGGGGCTTCAGATATCCTCGAACTAGCTGCCCCACATTGCGCTGCCAGCCTTCGTGTTCGTCTTGATCTTCATTGGAGGGTTCCTTTCTTGAAAGTGTTTGCTCGGTCCATCGGTTAGCCCAGGTTCTGGGCGGTTCGTAAAACCTTGAACTAGCTGCCCCACATTGCGCTGCCGGCCTTCGTGTTCGTCTTGATCTTCATGGGAGGGTCCTTTCTTGAAATTTTTATTTGCTCGGTCCATCGGATAGCCCAGGTTCTGGGCGGTTCATAAAACCTTGAAACTAGCTGCCCCACATTGCGCTGCCGGCTTTCGTGTTCGTCTTCACTTTCATTGGAGGTCTCCTTTCGTCTGGGTTCCTTACCTCGTCCAACTTGCACTCTTAAGTAATGCAAGCGGTATGCCAAAAGTAACCACTCGGTTCCGCCGGAGTAACCAGAATGCTTCCTGTTGACAGGAAACGAGATACCTCGGTTCGTGACCTGGACACGGTGGCTTTCGCCGACCTCGATCGGCAGCGACCTAACAATCGTGTTCCGCGACCTCACATTTATGTTAGGAAAGCGAACGAAATGAGCCGTTGGTATACTCGTCCGGTGATGAACGCTCCCAATCCACAAGCTGCTGCCTCCCGCCCGGCCCGGTTGGAAGCGGTCAGCGGTCCTCTCGAAGGCAGAACGTTCCCCCTCACCGAAGATGAGTTGTCGATTGGTCGTGAGCCCAACAACCAGATTTCGCTTCTTGACTCGCTGGTGTCGCGCCGGCACTGCGTCATTCGGAGGGACGGCGAGGGATTTCTGATCCAGGACCTTGACAGCCGGAACAGCACCTTCGTCAATAGTCTGCCGGTGAAGGAGCGGGTGCTGGCGGACGGCGACCAGATCCGCATCGGCAAATCAATTTTGGTATTTCAAGGCGTCTCGAACGACGTTTCCGGCAACGCTTCTCTGCAGCTTAATTCTGCGGCAACTCCCGGCGGAGCTACCATGATCTTGCGAAAGCAGGATGCGATTTATCTGCAGTCTGCGAAGCTACGCGCATTGGATGCCACCGCCCGCACGGTTCGCGATTTGAATGTGCTTCTCAACTTCAGCACTCGTCTTAACGAAGTGCACGGCCTGGCCGCCCTTCAGCAGAAAGTGCTGGAAGCGGTTCTCGAAATCTCCTCCGCCGACCGAGCCGCCATACTGTTGACGGAAGAGGGGAGTGACGGATTCGCTTCGGTTACCGGCTGGGATCGCCAGTTGGGCCCCAATCAATCGATCCAAGTCAGCCAGACAATTCTGAACCAGGTTATCGAAGACAATCTCGCTGTGCTTTGCAACGATGTTCCGAGCGACCAGACATTTCGCGATGCCGAAAGCCTGCTCGCTCCGCAGGTACGGTCCGTGTTGGCTGCTCCCCTCGAGGTACATGACAAATTCCTGGGTGTGCTTTACCTGGATGCTAGTTCGCACACCGTGCGTTTCGACTCCGATCTGTTGCAACTGGTGACGGCGCTGGGAAACGTTGCTGCGCTGGCGATTGAAAACGCGCGCCACCTGGAACGGCTCGGAGATGAAAATCGGCGTTTGCAGCAAGAACTCAACATCCAGCACAGCATGGTCGGCGAAAGCCAGCGCATGCGCGCCGTGTATCAGTTTGTCTCCCGGGTAGCCCCGCGTGAATCCACGGTTTTGATCAACGGCGAGAGTGGTACCGGGAAGGAACTGGTTGCCCGCGCCATCCATAGCAACAGCGGCCGTGCCGACCGCCCGTTTGTGGCCATTAATTGCGCCGCCATCGTCGACACTTTGCTGGAGAGTGAACTCTTCGGCCACGAGAAAGGCGCGTTTACTGGCGCCGTCGCGCAGAAAAAAGGAAAATTGGAGACCGCCGAGGGCGGGACGGTGTTCCTCGATGAGGTTGGCGAACTCGCAGCACCGCTTCAGGCCAAGCTGCTGCGGGTTCTGCAGGAGCGCGAGTTCGAACGGGTCGGTGGCACGCGCCCCATCAAACTCGATATCCGATTGATTGCCGCCACCAATGTCGATCTGAACGAGGCGTCGCGGACGGGAAAATTCCGCCAGGACCTTTATTATCGGCTCAACGTGGTTTCCATCGAAGTTCCACCGCTGCGGGACCGTGCCGAGGATATTCCCATGCTCGCAGCTTATTTCACGGCTCGATACAGCGAAAAGGTCAAGCGGCGCGTGGCCGGCATATCTCCCAGGGCTCGCGCCTGCCTGCAGCGCTATCCCTGGCCCGGCAACGTGCGCGAACTCGAAAACGCCATCGAACGAGCGGTGGTGTTGGGCTCGACGGAATTGATCCTGCCCGAGGACCTGCCGGATTCGATTCTGGAGGAAACGGCGTCTGCAGAGGAGCCGGTTACGGCGCTCCACGACGGAATCCGCGAGGCGAAAAAGAAAATCATCGAGCAGGCGATCGAGCAAGCCAACGGAAACTACACCGAGGCCGCCGGCCTGCTCGGCGTCCATCCCAATCACCTGTTCCGCCTCATCCGCACATTGAAGCTCACACCGAAACGCCAGCGCCGCGCGTAAGACATTGGGGAACGTTGATCGGTGCTCCAGGTTCGATGAGCAAGTGTGAGCGTTCCGTCGCGCATACGGTTCGAATCATAACCGAGGCTGGTAGCCGCTAAAAGCTCGATTTCACGGCACGGCACGGCACCCCGCCAGTGAATATCCAATCCTTGAATGTAGATTGCGTCTACAAATCGCTGTGGTATTCTGTAGATAGGTAGCCAAAACTGGGTATGGGAGTTCTGACGGTTCAGACCCCAAACTAACGGCTTTGCCTATCAAGGAGTGACCCGAAGTTTATGGGACACGCAGTACCCGATGTGCCCATCCAAGAGCTAAGCCTCTGCGGATGACAGAATGAGTATGAGATAGACCGCGCTGGTCGGCGCGGCGTCCGCGAGATACAGGAATTCCGTAAAGACGCAACCTCTAGAGTTTTTCGCTGGCGACCAACGGCGAGAGACCAGGGGCGTTTTATGTTTTTACGGGATATCGTCCAAGCTTCAACCTCGGCAGAGGCTTTCTTACAGTTCCTAACAGCTCACCCGGCCGCAGCTCTTATAGGCCTTTTCCTTGTCACTAGCCGTGTACGTCGCCTTAAGGCGAAGGTATCTTGGCTGCGTGACCTCGGAGATTTGGTGGAGTCTTGGTATGGATTCCTGACGCGTTGCCGCCAGAGCAAACACAGCTACAAAGATTCCAATTCGCCCATTACTACCGTCACTCGCTCGCGGTCGCCTCGCCGGCCAAGGGAGAAGATAAGACTATGACGGGTCCGAAATCTCGCCAGTGCCTGCGCTCCGAGGTTGAGCACGTCCGCAAGTTCGTCGCCTACGCCAAGGCGCGATTGAACAACACTTCGTACTACCCGCCATATGGAGGTCACCGCTACATGGTAGCGTTGGCGCTGTACTCGAAGTGCATCACGGTTGCCGAGGCCACGCTCACACTGCTTGACGCTGGATTTGGCGACGAAGCCTTTGGCATGACTCGCACGCTGATAGACATCTTCTTCACGCTGCGCTACCTCGCCAATAAAGACACGGACGAGCGTTCGAAGCTCTACTATCAGTTTGCGTCCAAGGATGTTGAAGGCTGGCATGCTCTAGCCAAGGACTATTTTCCAGAAATGCAAAAGCGCATGAGCGAACGCACCATCAAGATCGCAGCGCTGTATCCTCACCCGCATCGCTGGTCTGGAAAGCCGGTGAGCGCAATGGCGCTGGAGCCTGACACGGTTGACGTTGACGAAAAGAAAAACAAGCCGTTTGATTACGACTTCGCCTACCGCTGCATGTACCGCTGGACTTCGCACTATGTCCATCCAACAATCGTGGCGTTGCAGGACCACGTGGTAAGAGCCGGTCGCGACAATTTTGTCGTTCACAGCGGACGCGCCACAGACAGGAGCCACTTCGCTGTGTTCAACGTCGCTGATTACGTCGGGCAAACGATGGCCTGTTTTTGTCGATGTATGGGTGACCGGCAACCGGACCGGATAGCAACATGGGCAGGCGTGTTAAGGGAGCATCTGGTCCGGCGACACAAACACAAACAAACCTCCCGGCTAGGGACCGGGAGGTGAGGACCGCTTGCTCAATCGCTACAAGCATGTTTTTCATCGGGGGTTTTCGCGGTATGCTCGCAGGTCCTTTTAGCAATCCAGCGATCATATTCTGCCTTGGTGATTAGTCGAACGGAACTAGTGTTAGAGCCGCCGCCCAGACCTGCTCCAACTATCTCATACGTCGTGTAGATAGGAGTTCTTCGAAGAGTGTTGACGCAGACCGATAGGTGGTACTCGTCGGTGTCCGCTAGGGTAGTGCGAGTCACGCCACGCTCCGCCACGGCTAAACCGCTCATCAGTAGCGTCATCGTTAGCAAGACCAACGTTGTGATCCGCGCCAGATCATAATAGCGGAACGGGCTGCGGCGAGTAACAATCCTAGCATCAGGACTGGGATAGCTTGCACGAAAAAGCAGGTCACTCCACTCCGCTAAGAGAAATGCCAACCAAAATGTTAGATCGCCGACTTGATTGTTAGGTCATCGACAGCACGAGGCGGGTCTCCGGCATATGGTCTACAGGCTAACTCTCCCATTTTCAACCTCGCGTTCGCCTAGAACCGTCGGTCGAACTCTGGCACTTGGTTTGCAGAACTCTGGGCGTGCTTCACCCGAAATCTCAGCCAAGGAGAAAAGAAATGAAAGTGAAGAGCAACCTCAAAGCAGGGCAGTCAACAGCCGCAGTTCTCGACTGATGGAGATGGAGCCGTCTCTACCCGGAACTTGGGTCCTCAAAAAATCGGTGCCAAAGGAGAAAAGCGATGAAAGTAAAGAGCAACCTCAAGGCAGGACAGTCCTCCGCTGCCGTTCTCGACTAATTTTCGAGCAACCGCGACCGACCTGGAAACCGAACCGCAACCGTCATCCCAAACTTTGAGATCGCAGACCGCCAAAGGAAACACGGCGGTTTGCGGTCTTTCGTTTGATGCTCGAATGGAACTTCTCACTTCAGGCCCTTTACTAAATAGAGGTTGGCGAGATCGTGCTGAAATGAGAACGCGCATGCCTTTCCATCTGCTGACAGCGCAAACGCTCCTATAAACTCGGCGCCCGGTTCAGGAACTTTCAGCGTCTGCCAGGGTTCTTTGTGGCCGGTCGCGACATCGAGCCGGCTGATCTTGATGGTTTCCCCTTCCGGCTGTTGCAGGAAAAGTTGACTTCCATCGCTGCTCCAGCGCACCACCGCCTCTCCATTCTGCAACGCACCGATTGTCCGGGGTGCCCCACCCCCAATGGGCGCAAGTAACAGTTTATGCGGATCCGCCGTGACGAACCACTGGCCGTCCGGTGACACTTGGCTCCCTCTGGTGCCTTCAGCCGTCAGTGCTATGGCTTTGTCAGAATCCAGATCGTAGGTCCAAGTCCGAACCCGATGTCCCGACTCATTCCCGGTAAATACAACCCGCTTGCTGTCGGGGAACCATCCGAGCGATTCGAAATGCACTCCGTCAATTTTCAGAAAACGCGATTCGCCTGGGCCTGTCGGAAGCAGCATTAAGCGCGAGCCCTGCGGCTCATGACGGATGCATACAATCCATTTTCCATCGGGCGAGAGTGAGGGCCGATTACCAAAACCCAGGCGAACCGCGGGAGATCCATCCGTCTTCCTCAGGTATATCGCTGCGTTCCGGCCTTCGCCGTTGGAGAGTTCCACAAAAAGCAGGCTTTTCGCATCGCTCGAGAGCTCGTAGAGCAACGAAGCGTCAAGCCATGCCAGATCGCGTTCGGCGGAATGTTCGAAGTCTACATAGCGAATGCCCAGCCGGGAGTTGACCACGCTGAGCAGCACACGCCCATCCGCCGCCGCATCTTGCATTACAATCCAACCGGGAGCCTGAGTCAGAAATCTCTGCTTGCCCGAAAGGCTGACCGCATAGAGCGCGGGATCGCTGCCCGGTTGGCCGGCAGAGAACCAGATCTCGTCTCCGCGTGCAGACCAGTCCAGCGAACCAATCGCGCGCCATCCCCGGGAAAGCACTCGCTTCGGCTGGCCGGTGCCAACTACGGATAAAGCGTAATCTCCCGCCTCCGGATCGTAATCGAAGAAGGCCACAAGCTTACCGTCGCCAGACACTCGCGGTGCAATCGGAGGGCGGACGTCGTTTTCGTAGAGCACAGTCCCGACCGGATACTCCACGCGATGTTTTCCCCCGATTGTTCGCACCACTGCGAGGGCATCCCCATTCGGGCTCCAGTCTGCGGCGCTTACATTTTCCAGCAGCTCGCGCGGGGCGCCACCGCCGAAGGTCGCGCTGGCAAGCGTACCAACATTATCGGCGCCCAGCAGAATCGCCATCTCCCCCGCATGCGAGATTGACAGAATCCTTCCCGTGGGAAGACCCAGGGACCGTGCTTCACGATTTCCCGGCTGGGTAGAAAACAAGGTCGACGGAGCGCCGTCCCACTCCGCGCTGTAAACAACGGTCTCACCCGGACCAAACCTCGCTGCAGTGACGTCGCCCCGCCGAAAGGTCAGCCGCTGGAAGGTGAGCGGGGTCGAGCCTAAGTATCTCCGCGCCGAATAAGCACCCGAAGCCAGGCCGATCAGGATCAGGATCATGGCTCCGGCGGCGAGCCAGCGTTTGGCAGGAAGCGCAACCCGGCTGCCTGCACCCGACCTTCTAAGATCGACGCTGCTCGAATCCATCTCATCGCGCAGTTCGTCCAGGGCGACCTTCACATCGGCCATGCTCTGCCAGCGCCGCGCCGGATCTTTCTTCAAGCACCGTGCGATGATCCTGTCCAACTCCAGCGGAATATCCGGGACCGCCTCCGACGGCGGATGCGGCTCCGTATGCAAGACCGCCGAAAGCGACGACAGCTTCGATCCGCCCGAAAAGGCGCGGCGTCCGGTAACCATTTCGTACAGCACCGACCCAAACGAAAAAATGTCGGAACGCGCATCAACTCTCTTCCCATCAGCCTGCTCCGGACTCATGTAGGCTACTGTGCCGAGAATGGTGCCCGCTTCGGTGAGCGCAGCGCCGTCGCCGTGGACGGTTTCGGCGAAGGCATCGGCTTGGCCCTCCTCATTCAGTTTGGCAAGGCCGAAATCAAGGATTTTGACCACTCCCTGCGGGGTGACGATCACATTCGATGGCTTTAGATCGCGATGAACGATTCCGGCTGCGTGAGCCGCGGCGAGCGCATCTGCGATCTGCGACGCATACTTCACGGCGGTGCGAACGCCCAAGCCTTTGCGGCCGATCACGTGATCCAGCGTTTCGCCCGCCACATACTCCATGGCAATGTAGTGGATGGGCTTTCCGTCTACCTCTTGTGTGTCGATGTCATAGATAGTGACGATGTTCGCGTGATTCAGCGACGAGGCTGCCTTCGCCTCTTGCACGAAGCGCTTCTCGCGCTCGGCAGTGAACGCCGAGGCACCCAGAACCTTGATGGCAGCGGGTCGGTCGAGACGAGAGTCCACGGCTTTGTACACGACTCCCATTCCTCCGGCACCAAGTTTCGACTCGATGCGATAGGAGCGCAAGGTCTTGCCAACCATGGGTCAACCTCTTGAGGGTAGCAATTCTAACCTACGGAGACCTCTTATCAGGTCCCAAATAGTTCTTATCCTGTATTCGTAACGATGGAGAAATCCCTGCCTGCCGGGCTCCTGCCCTTTTCAGGTAGACACGCTTCAGGGATGCGCAACCACGAGCAGAGTGCTTGCCCGACGCAGCACGCAATCGAGCGCCAGCCTTACATTTTCGGGATCGAGAGCGGCAAAGCTCTCGTCGAAAATGACGATCTCTGCGCCCTGTAGCAGCGCCCGAGCAATATAAACTCGGCTGCGTTCCCCGTGGGAGAGTTGCCAGCCGGTCTCGCCAACCATTTGCAGCATTCCTGCCGGCATTTTGTTAAGCAGAGGCTCGAGGCCGAGTTCGCTGCAGATTGCCGATGCTTCTCGCATGTCCTCTTCACGTGGCGGCCAGCGGCGGCCCATTAAGAGATTGAAGGCGAAAGTCTCGCTGAGCACGTGATTCTCGTGGAACTGGGGCGCGGACACGACTCGTTGGCGCCAGCCTTGATCACCCAAAGTTTGCCGGTCGAGTCCATGCAGCAAAAGCAGGCCGGACTGCGGCACTCGCAAACCAACCAGCAGCGAAGCCAGCGTAGATTTGCCTCCGCCCGACGGTCCTTCAAGCAGGAGCCTTTCGCCTCGACGGATGCTTAGGCTGCATCCTTTCAGGACGGGCTCGCCACGATCCTGGTAGCGGAAAACAAGATCGTGAGCTTCCATTACGGGGTCTTTTCCATTGTCACCGTCCCGCGTGTCGTCTGTTGCATCGTTGCGAGAGGCGGGCGAGAGAGCGACGGCGGGAGATCCCTGGAGTTGCCGCCTGGCCGCCGCCTCAAACAGCGGAGCCACTTTTTGCCAGGAAATGACAGCGTCGGCCATCATGACCAGGCCTGTCGAAATCCTCTTCAGCGCACGATAACCCAGCAAGATGCCGCCCAGGGAAATCGCCAGTCTGATGTTTAGTCCCTCACTGGCGACAAACGCCCAAGTCAACCCGAACGTCCCAAGAATCAACCAGCCGCGCGGTGCAAGCGCCGTAAGCAGGGCTGCCGCAGCGTCCGTGCTCTCCGAGAGTTCCAGATAACGCTCCAATTCTTCATCCTCACCCTCGTGCCATTTCTGACGGGCCTCCTGAGCAAGTCGGGTGCGGTGTCCGACCATTCGTTCGGTGAGGTCGTTGGTCATCGACAGTCTCAACTCCGTCCAGCGCTGCCGCCGCCGGAAATAGCGGACTGCCATGAACAACGTAACTCCGAGCCACAGCGGCAACAACAACAATTCAAGCGCACGACTCACGCCCTGGGTGAGAACGATTTCGGCGGCAATCAATTCGATGACTGCGGTCAGGCCCTGAAACCCGGCGGTCACCGCCAGCAATTCCACGGCTTCCGATTCCATGACCTGGCCCAGAAACTGGCCCACACCCTTGTGCCGGATTTCCTCGGGTTTCAGACGAAGCGTGCCGAACAGCAGCCGCTGTTTGAAGAGAAGTCCACCGTTAACGGCGATATAGCCTTGCAACCAGGTGCCGTAAACGTGGAAAGGGACCAGCGTAAGCAGGATCAGAGCCCAGGCGAGCAACCAGCCATTGTCCAGATGTCCAGAAAGCGCGGCGCGTCCGATGAGCGACCACGAGACTATCAGCAGAAGGTATTCGGCTGCGTGAGCCATCAGGAGCGTGCCCAAACGTCCTGGCAAATGGGCTCGGCTCGCCTGGCTCCAGAAACCGGCTCCTGGTGATTGGCGAAGCAGCCAGCATCCTCCGACCTCCTTGTTTCTTAGGCGTTCGAGTAAAAGCGCCGTTCTCGCCAATGCGCGGCGTGTTTCCGGAATGCCTGCTTCGTCGAGCAGGCCGTCAACGTCTGGAGCAAATGTTTCTTCGATGGCGCGACAGAGCAGAGCGCGGACCTCTTGTAACTGCAGCGGCACCGCCCGCAGATCAGGGGCGAGCACGGAAACCAGCCTCCGGTTTCGCGGCAGTAGAAAAAGAAATTTAGGAGCGCCGTCTCCCCACACTTGCAGCACGGCTGGGCCGGCGTTTTCTATGAATCGTTCCAAACCTTCGTATGGGACCGCCGAAGGTTCTGCTTCGAGTCCCAACCACGTCGCGGCGGACTCGATCCACTGGTTCAGCGCATCACGGCTCGCCGTGCTATTGTCCAACGCGGCAATCGAGACTGGGGGAGGCGGCACCTGCACAGCGGATGACTGCAGCTCGCTCCTGCGGGCTAGAGCTTCGAGGCCAGAGCCGAGTTGCGACAACGACCAGAAAAGGGTGGGCAGCTGGTCTCTCATACCGATGCCCTTTGCAACTTTTCGATCAGCCGGCCATCTTCCAACCGCAGGTGGCGCCAGCGGCCGCTCGACCACGATCCTTCGCGCACACTCTCCTCAGCTTCCAGGAGTGCGCGATAGCGAGAATTTACCTGTCGAGCAAGCTCGGCGGGGTTGCCATCCTCGACGATGCGGCCGTTCTCCACCACCAGCGCGCGAGCAAATCCCAGGGTCTCGCCTACGTCGTGGGTGACGCACAATAACGTTGTGCGGCCCCAGTGACGGCGAGCGCGCGATAGCAGCTCTCGTCGCTGATGGCGATCAAGTCCGCGAAAAGGTTCGTCGAGCAAAGCGAGGCGCACCTCCTGCCTCATCAAGGCACGTCCCAATCGGACGCGTTGGCCTTCGCCGCCGGAGACCAGCCCGCCGCTTTCTCCGAGTTCCGTTTGCAGCCCATCCGGTAGGGTTTCAAGAAGCTGGCGGAGTTCCGATTGTTCCAACAAGCTGGCAGTTGGCACAGCATCCGGGTTGCCATAACAGAGATTGGAAAACAGAGAGCGATTCCATAATTGCACCGCCGGATCGATCCATGCCGTATCGTTCCGTAAATGTTCTAGATGGGCACCCTCAAGAGCAGCGCCATCCACCACGACGCTACCCTCGGCTGGTCGATACCATCCCAACAACAGGCCCATCAGGCTGGATTTGCCCGCGCCCGAGGGCCCGACGATGGCCACGTGGTCACCCGGCTCAATCTTCAGGTTGATCTCTTCCAGAATGGTGTGTCCCGCGGCGTGCACACTTACGTTTTCCAGCTCGATGGCGACTCCGCCCGATAGGTCTGCCGATTCAATTTCACTGGCAACCGAGGCGGGAGAATTGATCCTGACCGGCTCGGCCGCGGCGGTTTTGTCTTCGAGAGCGCCAATCGGCTCGAGCAGTCGGAGGGTGATGTTGCGGTACGTGGGATATAGGCGCGCAAACTGTACAATTTCGTCCCCGAGGACGGGCAGATTGAGTGCCCAATACACCAGCAGCAGCGCGCCCCCGGTCTCACCCGCGCGGCTGATGTGGTCGAGCATCAGCCATGCGGCCAAACCAAATCCGAGGAACTGCTGTATCACTTCGACCCAAATCGCCGCGCGTACGAGCGCAAACGCTGCGTGTGCCCATTCCACCAGCAAGCTCTCATGCTCCCGACGCAGAGCGCGCTCGGCTCGATGCGTGAGCACAGGAACGAGGCCGAGCAAAGCGTCCAGATAGAAACGGCCTAAAGCTCCATTCTGGCTGCGCATTCGCAGATCGCGCTCGGTGAGCACCGGTTGCGCCAGCATGGGCAAGCCTGCCGCCAGCGCGGCGGCGACAAGAGTCGGCAAGGCTAGTCGCGGATCAAGCCAGATGATTCCGGCAGCCGTGACGACAAGCTCAAACACAGAACGGAGAAGCTGCCCGCACAATCCCGGCAACAACCGTACGCGGTGCGTGCTATGACTGCGTTCCGCCATGTCGGAAGTCAGGCGGCTATGAAAGTATCGGTCCCCGAGTTTGGGAATTTTTTCGAGGAAGGTAGTGCGAAGTCGTGCTTCGAGATGCCTTCCGATGCGCAGGATGCCGGACGCGATTGGCAACTCAAGCAGCATCAGCGCCGTCAGAAAAAGCAGCAGGGCGCCCATCACGCCCAGCCGCTGTCCGGACAATCCGAAGTAGCGCGGCATGTCCAGCAGGCTGCGAAACAAAATGGCTTCAATTAGCACTCCGAGGGTCGCGAGGCCGAGCGCGGTCACTACCGCTGCGGGCGCGAGCAATCCGTCGGCTCTCAGCAGACGCAGTAGTTCAATTCCAGGCCGACTCGACTTCTCTTCAAGCGCAGCGGCCACTTCAGGTGGAAGCTTCCCGGTTTCAGAGATCGCAGATTCCGCGCGGCGTCCCTTGACGTGCACCAGCACTGCGCCTTTAAAGAAGACTTGCTCTTCGCCGTCTTCGGGCGGGGCTGGCCACGCGGACCAATAAATCGGAGGGATAACGCCCGATCCTTCTTTCGGATCTCGGCTGGCTCGTTCAATCAGCCGTTCGAGTACGCGCCCGGCTTCCGATCCCCGGCGCACCGCACCGGATCGGACGATTGCGCTGAGGCTCCGCGTGCCGGCTTCCAGGCGGGCTAAACCTCGCCATCCCGGAACATCCAACGCCGCCTGGACAAATCTTTTCGCCGCCTTACCCGAAATACCTAAGTCGTCCAACTTCCGCCGTAACGGCAGAGTGAATTTCTCTGACTCCGCCCACTCCCTCCAACCCTTCGCCGGGACCGGAAGCGTGTGTACGTAGAGACTCGAAGCAAACTGCGCTTTGGCTTGCCATTGGCGGCCAATCGCAGGATCCATGACTTGCAGGAGACCGCCGTGGCTCCGCCAGGCAACCACGAAGTGCGTCGTCTTGTTGGCGCGCAGAACGACTGCGATCGCGGGCAAGAGTTTGGCTTCGGGCAATAGCACAAAATCCGCTGGCGCCATGATTTGTTCTGCGTCCAGCCCAAGCTGCACCGCGACCTCTTCCATGGTGTCGATGGAAGTGCCGTCGACGTCAGTCTGGCAGGCTTCGCGCAAGCGCCCGTAGCTGACGGGGATGCCGAATCCTTCGGCGAGACACTTGAGCGCCGCCGGTCCGCAATCCATTGCGGAGGTCTGCACTACTTCGGGAACAAATATGCGCCGCCGGCCCAAATTCATTGCGTTGTCACCACGCTCAAGCTTCCTTTGGCCAGCAGACTGCCGGCCGTACGTAGAACGAGGTTCGCCGGCGAGATGGTTTCGATCTCGACTTCAACCGAGCCCGGCAGGCCATGTTGCAGGGGAATGCGAGAATCTGAATGGGAGTCGAGCGCCATTTCCACGCGGATGCTGCCATCGCGGATTTCGCTGGCGATGTTGGTAATGGTGGCTGTGACGCTTCCATATTGCGCCCAAGGGAAACCTTCGAGGCGCAATCGCGCGTGCTGCCCCGGGCGTATGCGGCCCAAGGCTGCTGGCGGATCAAAGTTCGCCACCACCCGAAGATTCCCCGTCGGCACGACCACCCCGAGTTTGTCGCCTTCGTGGACGACTGTTCCGATTCGCAAAGGCGCCACTTCGCCGAGCTTCCCGTCAATCGGGGCGCGTATCCAGCGACGATCAACCTCTTCTTGCAGGCGCTGAATGGTGACTCCAGCTGTCGCCTGTTCGCCGCGCAGCTTATTGAGTTCGCTGGTCAGTTGCTCGATGTGGGCTTTTCTCTCGTTAGTGCGTGTGCGTTGCTCTCCTTCCAAACGCACCACCGCGTAATGCAGGCTGTCGGCTGCGGCCCGGCGCTGCTGGGCATCGGCGACGCTGCGGTTGAGGTCCAACTCGGCGATTACGCCGGCGTTATACATCTTTCGCAGCCGGTCCGATTCAGCCTGCGCATACGCTGCTGCCGCTTCGGCCTCGCGGGAGTGCGCGCGGGCTTCCTCAAGGGCATCCTTTGCCGCCTGTTGATCCTGCTCAAGAGCCTGCTGTTCCGAGGCGATCTGGTCTTCGCGGGAACGGATTTGCGGATTCGCGCCCGCCAACTGTGTCTTCTCTTCACTGAGCTGAAAGTGCTGAGCCCCGGAGTCGAGTTCGATCAAAACGTCCCCAGCCTTTACGTCCTGGTCGAGCACCAGATGGGTCGCCACAACCCGGCCGCTGACCGCGGATTCCACGGGATGGGCCGCAGTATCTACTTCCAACTCGGCCTTATTCGTGACCGC
>Ga0210406_10000720_pt1 | contig 43552 bp, 49 predicted proteins | sample IncBWC30MmetaG_FD_155454 | JGI IMG/M metagenome (GOLD analysis project Ga0210406, IMG submission 155454) | Forest soil microbial communities from Barre Woods Harvard Forest LTER site, Petersham, Massachusetts, United States - Inc-BW-C-30-M | ecosystem: Environmental > Terrestrial > Soil >...
CGATTCAGGCTTTAGCCGCCCGGTCGCGTTGATAAGAGATCGGCTCGTCCGCGTCTCAAAAGTCCGTTTCGTTGATCTCTCGTACGCAGGCGACTAGTGCCGCGCGGCGCTCCGGGAAAAGTTTTTTCAATTCCGTTCGAATATTGTCCAGCGCCATCTGCAGGCTGTCGACATCGGTACAGAACCCGACTGCATCGGCAAGATCCTGGCCATTCGTGCCGAACTGATCCAGGCAGAAGTTCGACAGCGCGAATCGCGCCTGGCTGGGCGATATGCCGGGCTTCAGGCGCAGCCGTTCGCTGACCGAATCCGCAACGGAAGGCGTTGGCTCGGGCGCCGGCTGGACAGGCGTGTCGCTCGTCGAAGTTGAGATGAAACCGCTGCTCAATAGCACGCGCAGCCCCTCGATCACCTGATCGCGGGTGAACTTCGAGCGTTGCAGTATCGATTCCGCAACGGTAGTGCCCTGATCGATCAGGGACAGAATACTCCTGGCGGCAGCGTCGAGCTTCGGGGTCCGGCCGCGCAGCTCTTCCATCCCTTTCGGCGTGAGCAAAAAAAACTTCTCGCCTGCTTTCATGAGTCACCGGTTTTAGACCGTCCGCAGTTCCGGGAACTATATGCCAAATAGGGTGCCTGCCGCACATCTTGTCGCTGCTACCTGCTTGATCGGAGTGAGCAGCGGATTGCCGCTGTTCCAGTATCTGCGTGAACGCCGGCTCGCTGGTGCTTGAATACGTGACAGAGGTCCGCAATACTCTAGCTCCAAAACAAGACGTCGAGGGAACGGCGAAATGATCATAATTTCATGAAAGGAACCCCGGGTCGGCCCATCAAGCCTGCCGGCTGGCACACGGTCACGCCGCGCATCATTGTTCGCGACGCCGACAAGTTGGTCGCGTTCGTGAAGGAAGTATTCGCGGCGACTGGCGACTATCGGCCGGAAGCTCCGGCGGAGCTGCGACTTGGTGATTCCATCATCATGATCAGTGAGGCGGGTGTGCGAGAAGCAATGCCTGCATGCCTCTATGTATATGTCGAAAACGCGGATGCCACTTGGCAGCGGGCTGTCAAAGCGGGTGCGCAATCGCTCGAGGCTCCGTCGAACACGCCGTATGGCGACCGCCGCGGAATGGTGAAGGACCAATGGGGTAACACCTGGCAAATTGCAACGCGAATTTAGGAGTTGACCCATGACACGGTCAAAGACCGTCACGGTTAAAATGGTCGCCGCCGTCGCGCTCGCATGCTGACACGAACTCCCGCACAGCAGCTCAGTATATTTCTCGCCAAGTTCGAGCCGCGTGTCGCTGTCTCGGCGCGGTCAGCTCTTGCACGGCTTCGCAAGCGTTTGCCCGGCGCCACGGAGCTGGTCTACGACAACTACAATGCACTCGCGATTGGTTTCGGGCCCAGCGACAAAGCGTCGGAGGCGATTTTTTCGATCGCAGTGTTTCCGCGCTGGGTAAGCCTTTTCTTCTTGCAAGGGGCAAAGTTACCTGATCCGGATGGATTGCTTAAGGGAACAGGCACCAAAGTGCGCCACATCGTGCTGACCGAGCCCAGCGTCCTCGAGCAATCGTCGGTCAAAAAGCTCATGGCGATTGCCATGTCATCCGCCAAGAAGCCGATCGATCCCCGTCAGCGGCGGCGTCTCATTATCAAGTCGATATCGGCAAAACAACGCCCCCGGCGCCCATGAAGCCCGCGGTACCGTCTGCGGCGAAGCAATTCCACAAAGATCGCCTCGACTGGGTCGAAGCCGGTCTGACAAAATAGGTCTCCCTCGCACGCGAGCAGATCTCATCCTATGAACGACCAAAAGCAATATCGCAGCTTCCGTGAATTCTATCCGTTCTATCTGAGCGAGCACGCGAACTCCACGTCACGTCGGCTGCACTTCGCCGGAACGAGCATCGCCCTCGCGTTGCTCATTGCCGCGGCTGTTACGCAGAAATGGTGGCTTGCGGGTGCGGCGCTGGTTCAAGGCTACGCCTTTGCCTGGGTCGGGCATTTTTTCTTCGAACACAACAAGCCCGCGACATTCAGGTATCCCGGCTTCAGCCTGATGGGCGACTGGCGCCTGTGGTGGGATATTTTGACCGGCAGGCAAAAGTTCTGAACCTTCTCATTCGTGATGTGATCTGACGAGGTCTGACACGAGGAGTCATCCATGCGTTCAATTCCCAGATTCTTTGTCGTGATGATCACGTTGTGCTGCTGTGTCGGATGCGACCAAGTGTCGAAGTCCGCCGCGCGCACCTTGCTGGCATCCGGCGTCACGGAATCGCTATTTGCCGATTCGCTGCGCCTGCAGCTCGTGCAAAATCCCGGCGCTTTTTTGAGCCTCGGCGGTTCGCTGCCCGAACAGTTGCGCTTTACCCTGTTCACCGCGGCGGCCGCCGTGCTGCTGATCGGCTTGGTGTGCGCATCGCTCTTCGCCCGTCGCCTCGGGCCCGCGCGAGTCATTCCCCTGGCGCTGGTTGCAGGCGGGGGAATCAGCAATCTGATCGATCGGTTGGTTTTCGATGGCCGTGTTACGGACTTCCTGAATGTCGGCATCGGATCGTTTCGCACCGGCATTTTCAACGTGGCAGATATGGCGATACTGGCCGGCGCTCTGCTACTGATCGTAAGGCGATTCACGCCGCCGCAGGATGCACCGCCTCCCTCCGCGCGGACCAAGGGTTGAACCATGTCGGCGCTCAGAAATGTCCGTATGCTGACGCGCTACACAGCGTGGGCCAATGCGCTGTTGTATGCAACGCTCGGCGAGCAGCCGGAAGCGGAGCTGACAAAGCCGCGGCAGATCCTTTTTGGAAACTTGATCCGCACCTTGAATCATGTCTATACCATCGACCTCGTGTGGCAAGCCCACCTCGAGGGCAGGGCACATGGCTTCACCACCCGCACGCCTGACGTTCAGGTCTCTTTTGCCGAATTGCGCATTGCACAGGCCACGCTCGACAGTTGGTACATCCGCCATGCCGAGGAAATGTCCGACCGCGCGGGCGAGGAAGTCGTCAAATTCACATTTATCGGCGGCGGCGAGGGCTCGATGACTCGCGGCGATATCCTCCTGCACGTGATCAATCACACCACTTATCATCGCGGCCACATCGCCGCCATGATCTATCAAATCCCCGCGCAGCCGCCCACCACGGATTTGCCGGTGTTTCTGCGCAACGCCGCCCTGCATACCGATCGCGGACCGCGCGGCCCCATTTAGCTTCGGATGGGACATTTCCACTATTCCCGGCACTTCAGCGTGCTCGCAGCGGCCACGGTGATTCTGTTCTTGCTGGGACACTGGAGCCTTCTCAATGATTCGCTGATCGTCACCTTCGCCATCAATGGCGCCCTGCATGCCGCCGCCTTGGTACTTGCGCTGCGTTCGCCCCAACGGTTGTCGCGCAAATCCGCCTTTGTCGCCATCGCTGCCGCTTTAAGCGTCTTGACCTTGTATGTAGGCATTATCGGCCTGGTGCTGTTTGCGGTCCTGCCGGGAAATGAACGGCTCTATGTCGTGCTGGGTGTTTGTTCCTTGTCGGGTGCGATAACCTATGGATCTCTCATTCGGATGTTCTGGATGCGAAAGTTCTCCTCACGGTTTATCCTCGCCATGTCGATTGTATGTTTGCTGGCGACGTCGCTTGCATTCTTCGCCAGGACGCACTTTGATTTTCTTGGAGCATGGTGGCTCGCCGCGGCGTGGTGGTTCGCATTTTCCGGCGGGCTTTGGTATGTCGACACGCGCGGTGATGAACTCAAGCTGGACGTGAAACGCAACCCTAAAGGCACGACCCCATGACGCGGCGCTTGATCAGTTCAGGATCCAAATTCGAGCAGGATGTCGGCTATTCGCGCGCGGTGGTCGATGGGGAATGGGTTTTCGTATCCGGCACCACCGGCTTCGATTACGACACCATGACCATCTCCGACAACCTGCTGGATCAGACCGAGCAAACCCTGAAAAACATTCAGTCCGCTCTTCGCAAAGCAGGTGCGGATTTCGCGGATGTCGTACGCGTGAATTACATAATGCCCAAGAGCGAGCGCTTTCCAGACTGTTGGCCCGTATTGCGCAAATATTTTGGTGCCGTGCGACCCGCGATGACGATGATTTCCGCCGGGCTTCTCGATCCGCGCATGCAGATAGAGATCGAGGTTACCGCGCGTATACGCGCCAAGTAAGCGAGATATACATGCAATCCGCAAGTAATTCAGCAGCGGGCTACGACGGGGGATGTACCTGCCGCTACATTCGTTATCGGATGACCACCAAGCCGCTATTCGTCCACTGCTGTCATTGTCGCTGGTGTCAACGGGAGACGGGTACCGCGTTTGCTCTGAATGCGATGATAGAAGCCGATCGCGTGCAATTGCTCGAAGGCGAGGTCGAGGTGATCGATACGCCGTCGAACAGCGGCAAGGGGCAACGAATATCGCGCTGCCCAAGATGTTGGGTGGCGGTGTGGAGCAATTACGCCGGCGCCGGCGACGTCGTGCGATTTGTCCGCGTCGGCACGCTGAACGAACCGGACACGCTGCCGCCGGACGTGCACATTTTCACGGCGTCCAAGCAGCCATGGGTGGAACTACCCGCCGGCACACCCGCATTCGCCGAGTACTACAAGACCTCCGAACAGTGGCCCAAGGAGAGCTTGCAGAGGCGCGCGGCACTGTTGGCGAAAAGCTCGCCGCGGGGCTAGGGCACGAGTCGCGCCCATATATCGCGAGGTGATTGATGTTCGGCACACACGATCTTTGGCTATTTGTAGTATCCGGATTGCTGTTGAACATCACTCCCGGCCCGGACACGCTGTACATCATTGGGCGCAGCTCCACGCAGGGCTGGCGCGCCGGCGCTGTCGCCGCACTGGGCATCGGCGCGGGTACGCTCGTGCACATTTGCGCAGCGGCTCTCGGGTTGTCGGCCATTCTGGCCGCATCCGCGACCGCATTCGCCGCGGTAAAATTCATCGGGGCCGCCTACCTGCTGTATGTCGGCTTGACGCTCATTCGCTCCGCAGCCGCAACTGAATCCTCTACAGTCACCGTGGTTCCTCGGAGTGCCACCTTACAGGGCATCTTCATTCAGGGCTTTCTCACCAACGTCTTGAACCCCAAGGTTGCGCTGTTTTTCCTGGCGTTCCTGCCGCAATTCGTTGCGGCCGAGGCAACTTCAAAGCCATTGTCATTTCTCGTACTGGGCGCGATATTCGATGTCAACGGCACGATATGGAATCTCATTGTCGCCTGGTCGACGGCGCACCTCAGCACCAGTCTCTCGCCGAGCGCTGCCTTCAAACGATGGTTTAATCGTTGCGTCGGCGGTGTTTTCATCTTCGTTGGAATCCGCCTGGCGCTCGCTCATGAACGCTAGTGTGCGAGCGATTCGCGTACCCGACCTTTCGGCGCGGCCATTCAAGCTGGTCGCCGAGCACACCTTTGCGCTGGCGCCGGCCGTGCTTTACCAGGCGTGGACCGATGGGTTCGATCGATGGTTTGCAGCTCCCGGTTCCGTGCTCATGCGAGCCGAAGTCAACGCAGTATTTTTCTTCGAGACGGAGTTCAAGCACGAATCGCAATCCGTGGCGCAACGCCATTCTCACTACGGGCGATTTCTTCGCCTCATCGCCGATCAATTGGTTGAGCTAACGTGGGTGACCGGCCCGCTCGGCACCGAAGGAGCCGAAACTGTCGTTACCGTGGAGCTGCAAGCCGCAAACCGCGGCACGAAACTCCGGCTGACGCACGCTGGATTCCCGAACGCCGCGGCCCGTGATCGTCATGTACAAGCATGGCCGTCGGTTTTAAGTCACCTCGAACAGCGCATCAACAATTCCAACACGCGGTGAGCCCATGAAAAAACCTGCCCCGAGTCCCTTGTTCAACAAGCTAAACCTGGGCGCTCACGATGAAATCGTCGTGTTCAACGCGCCGGATTCTTTTGAGTCGGAGCTAAAGAAACTCAAGGACATAAAGATAGTACGCGATCCGAGCAAGCCCAAGGCAGTCAAGTTCGGAATGGCATTCGCCATGACCCAAGCGCAACTGGATCGGGCTTCGAAACTTCTGGCCTCTGGTGCCGAAGGAGATGCCATAGTCTGGTTTGCCTACCCGAAAGGCACATCCAAGCGCTATACCTGCGAGTTCAATCGTGACGCCGGTTGGGGCGTGATTCGAGCCGCCGGCTTCGAGTCCGTGCGTATGGTGGCCATCGACGAGGATTGGTCCGCGTTGCGCTTTCGGCGCTTGGAGTACGTCAAAAACACCAACAAGTCGGCGTCTTCCGGAAAGGGATGATGGCCAAGCCCAAGGCGGTCAAGCGCGAAATCGCCATCTTGGCGAAATTAAGCGAGATTTGTCTGTCGCTGCCCGAGACCGAGCGGCGCGATATGAATGATCATGCCGACTTTAGGGTTCGCGGCAAGGTATTCGCGTATTTCCTCAACAACCATCACGGCGACAAAATCGTTTCAGTCTGTTGCAAGTCGGCACTTGGCGAAAACGTCGATCGTGCCTCGCGCGAACCCAATCGCTTTTACCTTCCCGCCTATATCGGGCCGCGCGGTTGGTTTGGGCTGCGGCTCGACGGCGAGGCCATCGATTGGGCCGAGGTTCGAAATCTCGTGGAATTGAGTTATGGGTTGGTGGCGCCCAGGAGGTTGTTGAAGAAAAAATGACTCCATTCGAAATCTCGACTGATCGCGACCGGCTCGATGTGGCCATGATTCACGCCTTTCTCGCGAATGACTCCTATTGGGTTCCTGGCATATCACGCTCCAGCGTCGAAAAATGCATCAAACACTCGCTGTGTTTTGGTGCTTATGCCGACGGCCGCCAAATTGCCTTTGCTCGCGTGGTAACCGATTACGTACGATTTGCACATCTACTGGATGTGTTCGTCCTACCCGAATTTCGGGGCCGGGGCCTGGGTAAGCTGTTGATGAGAAAGATCCTGTCGCATCCGGAGCTGCACACGATCGTCCGCTATACCTTGGGTACCCAAGATGCGCATGGCCTTTATGCGCAGTACGGATTCACGTCAATTGCCAATCCGGAAAGACAGATGGAGCTCCTGCGCCCGAAAGTCCCGCCGGCGCCTCCCGGCAACGCAGAACTTTGAGGGTATGTTAGAGTTATGCGCAGGAATGGAGGGCGACCCCAATGAAAACCTTGCTGTTGTGGTGTGTTTTGTTGGTGCTGTGCTGGCCGATCGCGATTCTTGCCCTCATTCTCTGGCCTCTCGTATGGCTCCTGTCCATACCGTTTCGCCTGGTTGGCCTTTCATTCGACGCGATTTTTGCCTTGCTACGGGCGATTCTGTTTCTGCCCGCGCGCGTTCTTGGGTACCGCGATAGCTCAGCCCGCCGACCTCTGTAAGCGCGGAGATCTTGCTGGGATGCGTTCGGCGAGTGACCGATGATCCCGGCTCAAGAGGCACTTGCCTTGCTGCGCGAGGGAAACCAGCGCTTCGTATCGGAAATATCCAGCCGGGATACCTTCGAGAGCCGGGCGCGCCGCTTGGAATTGGCGGCAGGTCAGGAACCCTTTGCCGCCATCTTGGGGTGCTCCGATTCGCGCGTTCCCGTCGAGATCGTATTCGATCAGGGATTGGGGGATCTGTTTGTCATTCGAGTTGCCGGCAACATCGTCGCCCCTTCGCTGATCGGCAGCGTCGAATTTGCCGCTGTGCAATTCGGCACGCGGCTGGTCGTGGTGCTGGGACACTCTCGCTGCGGCGCAATCGAAACCACACTGGAACAACTGCAGCGCCCCGTGGAAAATCAATCCCGCAATTTGCATTCCATTGTCGATTTCATCCGACCCGGAATCGAGGGTTTGTTGGCAACCGAACTGAAGCATGATCACGACGCCCTGGTGCATGAGGCGTGCCGCGCCAATATCCGGGCTTCCGTCAATCACCTGCGGCATGGATCCGACATTATCGAGAATCTGATCCAAAATGCGGGCCTGATGGTGGTGGGCGCCGAATACTCGCTGGAAACAGGTGTGGTGGATTTCTTCGAGAATTTACCGACTGCGGACTGACCAGGGAAGACAGAGACGCGCAAGCATATGAGCGATGCACCCAGCACGAGGCGGACTCCGGAGAGATTCAACAGCGCCGGTGCCCGTAAATTGCCGGGACACCTTGGCATCGTCATCACCGAAGTGAGTGACTCGCGTGTCGCCGGTGAGCTGCCGGTCGTGGAATCCGTCATGGCGCCGAATGGCTACTTGCATGCCGGCACCATCGTCGCGCTGGCGGATACCGTGGCGGGATACGGTTGCGTCGCCAATCTGCCCGCAGATGCCACGGGCTTCACCACCATCGAACTGAAGTCCAATCATCTCGGCACTGCTCGAGAGGGCACGATCGTGGGCGTGGCGACGCCCGTGCATCGCGGAAAGACCACACAGGTGTGGGATGCCGTCGTCGTTCACAAGGAGTCGGGGCGTACGTTGGCGGTATTTCGCTGCACCCAAATGATTCTCTATACCAAGCAGAAAAATGCATCGGAGCTGCCATGATCATCGATCATATCCACAACGTCGAAGCCGCCTGTCATAAGGCCGAACCTTAAGGCCAGACGGCGGCGCCGAAGCGATGAGCACGCTCAAAAGCCGCGATGTGTATGTGGACCGCATGCACCGGGTGGTAGAGCACATCGATCAAAATCTCGATCAGTACCTGGATCTTGAGACCCTGGCGGAAGTTGCGCACTTTTCGCCTTTTCACTTCCATCGACTGTTCTCCGCGTGGATGGGTGAAACACTCGGTGGCTACTTGCGACGGCGAAGATGCGAAATTGCGGCCACGCGTCTGGTGGCCCAACCCCGGCTTGGCATACTTCACATCGCACTGGGCGTGGGCTTCGGCTCAGCGGAGGCTTTTACCCACGCATTCAGCGCCAGGTTTGGCTGCTCCCCAACGGCATGGCGCCTGCAGCAATTGACGACGCGCATGAATAGCAATTCCGATCAGATGAACAGCAAGCCCGGTCAGGCTCAAGATGAGAACTCAGTCAACAATGGTGCCGTGAATCGCCCTACAACGGAGGCACCCATGAAAGTCGAAGTCATCGAGCGCAAGCCGACCACCATTGCATACCTGAGGCGCGTCGGACCTTATGGCGAACCGCTCAGCGCATTTTGGCAAACACAGGTTTATCCCTGGATGGTTGCGGGTGGACTGCTTCAGCAGCCCAGGTATGGCATCAGCCATGATGACCCCAACGTAACCGCGGCGCAGCTCTGCAGATACGACGCCGGATGCGAAATCCCGCCGAATTTCAATGCGCTCGGCAATGCGCACAAGACCGTCGTCCCCGGCGGAAACTATGCAGCGCTCAGTTTCAAGGGGACAGTGCGCGAGTTTGAGCCCGCATGGAATTCGCTACTGCGCGATTGGCTGCCCTCAAGCGGGATGCAGCTCGATAGTCGCCCGATGTTCGAATACTATCCACCCGGCTCGAGCTACGATCCGGCGACCGGCATACTCGACTGCAAATTGTGCGTTCCCGTAATGCCATTGTGAGGAATGTGAATAATGGGCGAATGCATTGCGCTGATTCGCGGCATCAATGTCGGCCGCGGCAAACGCGTGAGCATGACCGACTTGCGTCGACTGGTCGCCGATCTCGGCCACGCGAATGTCCGTACGCTGTTGAACAGCGGCAATGTACTGTTCGAAAGCAAGCGCCCCAATACCGCCAAGCTCTCCAAAGGCATCGAAGAGGCTATCAGCGCCAAATGCGGTTTCTCGGCAATGGTGACGGTCATCACCGCTCTAGAGCTGGCATCGATCATCAATGAGAACCCCTTGCTGAATGTCGCGAAGGATCACTCCAGGCACCTGGTCGCGTTTGTGGTCCACCCCAACTTGCTCGCTCCACTGCGCCCGATGCTCAAGGAAACCTGGACGCCCGATGCGCTCGCCATCGGTTCCCGGGCCGCTTACCTGTGGTGTTCGACGGGCATATTGGATAGCAAGCTAAACCTGGCTTTTGCCCGCAAGGCCGGTGCCGGCGTCACGACCCGCAATTGGGCGACCGTCCTCAAATTGCAGGCCGCCGCTCAGGGAATGTCATAAGGCCCTTGACGCTGGACGGCGCTCGGCAACGGCGAGTAGTATCGCCACCCCTACACTGCGCCTGTAGCTCAGCTGGATAGAGTATCGGCCTCCGAAGCCGAGGGTCGTGGGTTCGAATCCCGCCGGGCGCACTCAAATCCAAAAATTGGTTGCGACCAGTTTGCGGGTCAGCAACCATAAAGATGATCGAACCCACGACCAACAAAAAGAGGGTTCGACGCCGCCGCGCAGCGGCGGCGATCGCCCGCCAGGGCGACCCCGCAGCGGCGAGGTGCGCAGCACCGAGTAGTCCCGCCGGGCGCACTTATTTCAAATCACCGCTTCGCTGCAGCGCACGCGAAGGGTGCTCTCGGCTATGCTGCCGCTGCAGCAACAAAGGCGGTGCGATTATCCACAAAATTCTAAGATTGTTCGCGGCATTTCGGGAATCCGACCATAAGATTTCCTGGCTGTACGAGCAATGGAAATGGCGATATTTCACGTTCCAACATAAGAAGCACGCGCGCCAAAATCAAACGTTCGATCGCCTGCACAGCGTGGATACGGCGGCGGAGCTTTCACTCGAGGCGGCTGGAGTGCCTCTCGCCGATGTCGCGCGCGGCAACGGCGTCTACCGCGCGCTGACGGAGGGCGTGTTTCGCGCTGCCATGGACTCGGTGAAGATCGATCCACGCTTGTTTACGTTCGTGGACATAGGGTCGGGAAAAGGCAAGGTCCTGTTCATGGCTTCGAACCTGCCTTTCAAACGGATCATTGGGATCGAGAATGCAGTCGGCCTGCACGAGATCGCCGTGCGCAATGTCGCGACGTACCGCTCCGAAAGTCAGCAGTGCACCGAAATAGAAGTGCTATATGGCGATGCGCTGGCGTATACCCCGCCACCGGGTCCCCTCATGCTATTTGTCTTCAACGCGCTCGCCGCGGAATTCATGCGCGCGCTCTTGAAAAAACTGGATCAAGAAGCGGCCGCGCAGAAAGGACGGCCGGTCCTGCTCATCTACACCAATGTTCGCTCAGTCAGCGAGATGGGGGACGCGTTCGACGGACTGACGAATTTGCATGCAATTCGTCGCAAACGCCGATTTGTCGTGATCGCCAACGCGGCCGCACGCGAGCTGGTTCAGGATTGACTTTGGGGAGTCCTTGACGCACTTCACGTTAGTTGCGTTGATTTCCCTGGTTTCACGGATAAGATGGCTCCCTCCCTGGCGTCGCACCAAAGAGGAACAGGCAGTGATCCGTGAAACCGAGGTTGCCATCATCGGCGCAGGCCCCTATGGCCTGTCGATCGCAGCGCACCTTCGCGGCGCCGGCATTCCGTTTTCGATCTTCGGCAGGCCCATGGAAAACTGGGCCGAGCATATGCCGGCCGGCATGCACCTGAAATCCGACGGCTTTGCATCGCATTTGTACGACCCGAAGCGGGAGTACACCCTGAAGCAGCATTGCGCGCTACACAATATTGCGTACGCGGACCTCGGAACCCCGGTGAGCGTCGAATTGTTCGTCAATTACGGCGTGGCGTTCCAGAAAAAGCTGGTCCCCTCGCTCCAAGAAGTTCGTGTAACCAAGGTTCGTCGCACAGATAGGGCGTTTGAGTTGGAACTCGCCAACGGCGAGCGACTGCTGGCGAAGAGAGTAGTCATTGCAACCGGTCTGAACGACGTCGAATATATGCCGGAGGTCCTGAAAGCGCTCCCGGCGACACTGCGTTCGCATAGCGCGGAGATCGCCGACGTGACGGTGTTTCGCGGCAAGCATATCGCCGTGCTTGGTGCAGGCGCGTCCGCGACTGACGTCGCCGGCCTTGCGCAACAGGCGGGTGCAAGCGTCACGATTGTATCGCGTAAGGCGCCGATCTTTCATGATCCACCAGCTTCGAAGCCCCGGTCGCTATGGAAGCGAATCAAGGCCCCCAACCTCGGCTTGGGGCCCAACTTTCGGTCTTCGCTGTGCGTCGCATTGCCCGATGCCTTTCGACAGCTGCCGGTGGATCTACGAGTCGGCATCGTCAAACGGCACCTGGGTCCGTCGGGAGGCTGGTTCATCCGCGATCTGGTTGTGGGCAAGGTCGCCCAGCACCGCGGCTCCATCCAACGGGCCGAGGTGCGCGGCCGGCAGGTCGGTCTTACCATTCAGTCGGCTGACGGCAAAACAACCGACCTTCTTGTCGACCACGTGGTCGCCGGGACCGGGTACCGATATGAAGTTGCGAAGGCGCCATTCTTGGACGACAAGATCAAGGCGGCTGTGACGGTTGAAGAAGGCTACCCGGCGTTGACCAGAAATTTCGAATCCTCGGTGCCCGGACTCTACTTCGTGGGACTACCCGCAGCCAATACGTTTGGGCCGGTGCAGAGATTCGCCTTGGGCGCGCGATTCGCGGCGTCGCGAATCACTTCACATTTGGTCCGAAGCGGCGCGGCCCTGGGAGTCGGCGGGACGATCCGGTCCGCCGACGAGACCATTTAGCGAGCCTGGAATCATCGACTGGCAGCGTACGCAGCAATGTCGTCTCCGCCTATGCATCGAACGCCGGCACGGGAGAATCGGCCGAGTCGGGATTGATCACACCAAAGCGCGCCGGGATGAGGGCATAGAAAAGCCGGATCTTCTCGTTGTGAATCAGCGCCAGCAGCCGCTGTGCTTCCTCGTCGGTGACGATGAACTCGACCTCCACCGCAAGCGAACCGGCGAGCTCAAAAAAGTGCGCCTCGTGCAGCACGTGATGACGTCCAAATCCAGCCATGGCCTTGAACGCCGAGCCACCGCGAATGCCGAGTTTATTCGCCTGCTGCAGCAACCATTCCCATACGAGCTGATGGTGACAGCGATCGCCCTCGTGCACATAGAACCTGAGAAATGAACCGTTCATCGTGTCATCCTCGGGACTCCCCTGGTTCAGAGCATAGCGCTGTGGCCGCCGCGGCACCAACCGTGCGGGATCCACAGAGGCCTACGGGGAAATCGTGGGCGATTCGGCGAATACCCAGGTCTTACCGCGCTTTCTCCCGCAATTCCTTGCGGACGACAAGTTTGAGGCCGGACCACACATCGGTCACCGCGCAAACTTTGATGTCCACAAAACCCAACGGCAGAGCGACCTCGCGGATGGTGTTCTCGGTGACGTCCGTCGGCACCTTGGAGGACTTCTTCGGCCACGAAACCCAAATGAGCGCGTCATGCGGCAGTTTCCTGCGCAGGCTCGGCAGCAAGCGTGCGAGCTCGAGCCGCTTGGTGGCAAACGCGTGAACGAAATTCGTTGCCGAATCGGCTACGGTGGTGAAGGTCACCTCCGCCGGCAGCGGCGAAATCCAGGTGCGATATTCCGGCGGCGCGTTGAGGAGGAGGATTTTGAAGCCTTCTCCGATGCCGAGCTTCTTCACGAGCGGCGTACCGGAATATCCCGCCATCTTCGTACCTCAGATTCCAAGCTGAATTATTGCATAGACTTCGCGTGCAAGTAGAACAGCGGGCGGGCGCGGTATAAGCTGACCCAGGATCACAAAAAAACCAGGGAACCTCTCATGTCACTAAGATCATTTGCGTTGTTGTCAATCGCCTTCACTTGCGGCGCGCAGGCCGCAGAACACTTTGACGGCAAAGCGTGGTGGGAAACGGTAAAGGCGATTTCCGATGACAGGTACGAAGGCCGCGATACCGGCAGTAAAGGGGAGCGGCAGGCCCAAGAATACATCGTCGGCAAGCTCAAGGTGCTGGGCGTTGAGCCGGCCGGATCCGACGGGTTCTACCAGAGCGTGAAGCTGCGAACCTTGGAGATCGATGAGCCCCGCAGCCAGCTCTCACTGATTCGCGATGGCAAAGCGCAAAGGATCAATCTGGGGGAGCAAGCGTTTTTCAGCACACGGTTTCCGCCGGCGCCGAAGGTCGACGCAGCGCTGGTGTTCGTCGGCTACGGACTCAACATTCCCGAAAAGAACTACGACGATTTCGCGGGTTTGGACCTCAAGAATAAAGTGGCGGTGATTCTGACCGGATCGCCGGCCGACATACCCTCTGCATTGAGCGCCCACTATCAGTCGCGAGCCGAGCGCTGGAAAGCGCTAAAAGCGGCCGGTGCCATCGGCGTCATCCAAATACCAAATCCGGCATCCATGGACCTGCCGTGGTCGCGGATGTCCTTGAACCGCAACCATGCCAGCATGGATCTGATCGGCCAGGAATTCGATGAGACCGCCGGCGCCAAACTCGCGGTAACTTTCAATCCGGTGCACGCGGATCTGCTCCTGCAGGGAACCGGACATACGTTTGAAGAAATCGCAGCGTTGGGCAAAGAACGAAAAGCCCTGCCGCACTTTCCCCTGAACGTGTCCGTCAGCGCCACGACGGTCACGCATTCGCAAGATGTCGAGTCGACCAACATCGTTGCGCGGATCGTGGGTTCCGATCCGACGCTCAAAGACGAATACGTGGTCTTGTCCGCGCACATCGATCACCTCGGCATCGGCGAGCCGATCAACGGCGACAGAATCTACAACGGCGCCATGGACAATGGGTCGGGAAGCGCACTGTTGCTGGATATCGCTCGTTCGTTCAAGCAGTCGCACACCGCGCTCAAGCGCTCGCTGCTGCTGGTCTGGGTTACCGGCGAGGAGAAAGGACTGTTGGGCTCGAAATATTTCGCCGAGCATCCGACCGTAACGGCGAAATCCATGGTCGCCGATATCAATACCGATATGTTCCTGCCCATCGTGCCGCTCAAGGTCCTGACGGTGTATGGACTTGCAGAGTCCGATCTGGGCGACCGCGCCGCCGAAGTCGGCAAACATCTGAATGTGCAAATGCAGCCCGATCCACTGCCGCTGCTCAACGTCTTCATTCGCAGCGACCAATATAATTTTGTGCGCCACGGCGTTCCGTCTCTCATGATCGATGTGGGCGGCGCGCCGGGATCGCCCGAGGCCGCCACCATCAAGGCCTGGCGCACGGAGCGCTACCACGCTCCCTCGGACGACGCGAATCAGCCGGTCGACCTGGCGACTGCCGCCGGCTATGAGGAAGTCATTCGGGCGCTGGTCATCGAGGTTGCGGACAATCCCAAGCGACCGCAATGGAAACAGGACAGTTTTTTCCGCCGCTATTCGCAGGCCGCCGGCCCGTAAATTTCGCGCAAATCGCCGGGTTGTTCAGGCCGCTACTTGGTGCTGCTCCCTGGGCTCGAGTTCTGGGGCTTCGACTGAGTCGCGGCGCCCGTCGGGCGCGCTACGCTGCGTGTGTTGCGGGCGGCGCGCGCCGGCACCGCGAGCAAACGATCAAACAACCCCTGCGACGAGCCCTCGCGGCGCACCCAGGGAGTGCTCCACTGCAGTGATGGGGTGCCATGCTTGCCTGCCTGCAATGACAGCGAGCTGCCTCGGGTTTGCCACAGCGTCAACAAGCGCACGCGATCTTGGGATTTGTAATCCGCCAGTTGCTGCCAAACCGACGTGCTTCGAAGCATCGGTGTGTCAATGACGGAAGCTGCGCTTGCGGAGTCCGGATTCGCAACGCTGTGCCTGCGCGGTCGAAATTCCGTGGCTGAAAATCCGTCGTCAATCAGCGGTTTGGCGGATACAAACGGCGCTGAGAACATCGGCACCGCGGCGGCCTGCGCGGCACGCGGATCTTGGGAGTCATGCTCGAGCGCAGAATCGGCGTTCGACGGCTGATCGCCGGCGAGCGCCTGTGTCGCGCGAACGACGCTACACAACACCAACGTCAACAGCGCGTTCTCGCGAATGATGCTGCAACGGCTTTTCGCACTACCTGCCATCGCTGCGTCGACCGGCCAACCTGCTGACATGCTGATGATCCCTCATCGCCGCCAAAAAGCCCCGCGAGCATCCTCAACGCGCAGGGCCCGAGCGCGATGTGTCACACATGTTCGCGCCTAACCCTGGCAGCACGCCAGTGCATCACAACATAATGCCCGCAGATTTTCGGTTATGTCTTGAGCGCAGCGCGATTCCCGCCCACGAATCACATGGAAGTACCGCCTTTGTCCATCCACGCCGGTGAACGGAATCAGCGATGGGCTGCTGGTGCTAGTGCTTGTGCTCTTGAGCGGCCAGATCGTTGACCAAGGTCAACACACGCTCCGGATGTTCGGCGGCGCCGGCCATCGACACATCCGTGATGTACTTGCCGTTCACGACGAAAGTAGGGACCGCCACAACTTGATAACGCTGCGCGAGCTGATCGGCCCGCTGCATGGCGGTCTCGACGTTGAACCCGCGGTACTCTTTTTCGAAATCAGCATCCGATATGCCGAGCCTCTTGATGAACGAAAGCTGAACGCGCTCCGCCGCCGCAACGTTGTTGGGATCAGGACCGATCAGCGGATCGTTGTTGACTTGAATCTCCTTGAAGATCTCGTTGTGCACCGCGTTCAATTTGCCCATGCTATCCAGCGTGTAAAAAAGACGCGCCAAGGATCGGTGGCCTTCGTTCCACAATACGGGCACGCGCGAAAAAGTGATGTACGCCGGCTTGGACTTGAGCCAGGACGCCACGGTTGGCTCGAGCGCGTAGCAATGCGGGCAGGCGTACCAAAAGAATTCCAGCACTTCCACTTGACCGGCGGCAACGCTGGTCGGCTGCGCCGGAACCAAGCGCTTGTAATTTACGCCTTCCTGCCACGGCGTCGCGGCGGGCGTGGCAGCCGTTGCTGCCGATGTTGCGGCCGCAACCGTGGAAGCGACCGCGGCCAGCAGCTTATTCTGCGCGCCCGTGTCCCCCGGTGTTTCCTCCACAGTTTCGGAGCCGTCCTCGTTCAAGCGAGTCACCGTCAGCGGCTTGCCGGTCTCCGCTGCCGTCTTGGCGGGCGTTGCCGGAGCAGCGGTTTGCGCTGCAGGATCGGTGGCCGGAGAAGGCGCTTTTGTCGGCGCCAAACCCGACGGTTCCTGTTTGCCGCAGCCGGTCAATACCAACGCCATCCCCAACCCCAACCCCAGGGCTAAGGCCGCCCCGCGCAGGCGCATCAGCGAATTCCCTGCAAATAGGAGGCGAGGTTTCGAATATCCTCGGCCGAGAGGCGTTTGGCGATGGTCTGCATGATGCCGTTCGGCCCGGTCGCTCGAGTGCCCGATGCGTAGTCGTTCAGCTGCTTCACGACGTATCCCGACTGCTGACCGCGCAGCGCAGGAAATTTCGCCGGTTCATTGCCGCTGCCCGTCGGGCCATGGCAGGCCATGCACGCCGGTATCCCGCGGGTTTGATCGCCGCCGCGGTAGAGTTTTTCGCCGGCTTGCCAGAAGGAGGGGTCCGCTTCCAATCCGGTGTTTTTCAGGCTGTCGAAATACACCCCTAAATCCGCCATGTCATTGGCAGTCAAATTCGCCGCCATCGGCATCATGACGGGACTTGCGCGCTTGCCGGTCTTGAAATTATTCAGCTGCTCCGCGATGTAGTCTGCGCCGATCCCCGCCAGGCTGGGCCAATCCGTATTGGTGCTGTTGCCGTTGGCGCCATGACAGGCCTGGCAGGTAGCAGCCTTGGTGGCACCCGCTTCGATGCTGGGCGCGGGAAGCGCGGAGGCGTTTAGGAGAGTGCCGGAAAGTGTCGCTGCGAGAATCCAAAGCCGCTTCATAACGCCCTAATACCCCATTTTATTGTGACCCGCTGTCAACCCCAAATTGTACACTACAGCCTCTGTAAGCATAATTTGCGTCCGCCGGCGGTCATGACTACTTATTCGAATGTGAAATTCATGACCAGCGCGGCCGAGGCGAATCAGCTCGCTGAGGATTCGGGCCGCGAGATCGCATTTGCCGGACGCTCAAACTCGGGCAAATCCACCGCCATCAACGTGATCACGCAACGCGCCGGGCTGGCCCGCGTCAGCCGAACGCCGGGGCGCACCCAGCTGATCAATTTTTTTGAACTGGCGCCCGAGAGGCGGCTCGTGGACCTGCCGGGGTACGGGTTCGCCAAGGTGCCCGAGCGGGTACGGCTGCACTGGCTGGCTCTGATGGAGCACTATTTCAACGTGCGCGAATCGCTGGTGGGCTTGATGCTGATCGTCGACAGCCGGCGGGGCCTCGGCGCTCAGGATGTGGCGATGCTCGAGTGGATTCTGGCCAGAGATCGCCTCGCGCATGTCTTGTTGACAAAAGCAGACAAACTGAATCGCCAGGATTCACTGCGGGTATTGCGGGAAACGGTGGCGGCCGGCGCAGACGCTGCGGTGTCCGCGCAACTATTCTCGGCGCACAACAAACACGGCATCGAAGAAGCGCGCGAGGTCATGGATCGCTGGCTCAAAGGTGCATAAAAAAAAGCCCCGATGGGCGCTTGTGGCAACCATCGGGGCAGACCAACCCGGCATGGGGATGACAAACCGGGTCATTGCTCGCTCAGGGAGAAGAGCGAGGAGCGTCTTAAACGCTCATTTGGTTAGATGGGGATGGTCCGCGAAAGTTCCAGTCCTTTGAAAGCAGTTTTTTTAATGCCGCAACGGTCGCTTCAGAAAATGGGGCAAATCCCGAGATTGCCCTTATTTTGCGCCATTTTTTCGCGAAGCGCACGCGCTAATGCGCCTCGTCCCAGTTGCGCCCGACCCCCACGTCCACCTTCAAAGGCACCGAAAGATCCGCTGCGCGGATCATGTGTGTCCGTGTTTGTCCTACGAGCGCCTCCACTGCCTCGTCGGCGACCTCGAGCACCAGCTCATCGTGCACCTGCATGATCAGCCGCGCCGGCATGCGCGAACTTTGCAGCCAGGAGTCCACCTCGATCATGGCGCGCTTGATGATGTCCGCGGCCGTCCCCTGCATGGGCGCATTGATGGCGCTGCGCTCGGCATATTGGCGCAGTGCGGCGTTGCGCGATTGAATTTCCGGCAGATAGAGCCTGCGGCCAAACACAGTTTCCACATAGCCGGTTTCGCGCGCCTGGCGCCGCGTCTCTTCCATGTAGCGGCGTACGCCGGGATAGCGTTCAAAGTAAAGATCCATGTATTTTTGCGCATCGCCGCGGGCTATACCCAACTGGCGTGCCAATCCAAATGCGGACATGCCATACATGAGTCCGAAATTGATCGCCTTGGCTGAACGCCGCTGATCGGCGCTGACTGCGTCCGGCGCGATGCCGAAAACTTCCGCCGCGGTCGCCTGGTGAACATCGCGATCCTCGGCGAACGCGCGCAGCAAAGACGCATCGCCCGATAGATGCGCCATGATGCGCAGCTCGATCTGCGAATAGTCGGCAGCAACCAGCGAGTGTCCCGGCGGCGCAATGAATGCCTGCCGAATGCGCCGGCCCTCCAGCGTGCGAATGGGGATGTTTTGCAGATTCGGATCCTGCGATGACAGTCTGCCGGTGGCCGCCACCGCCTGGTGGTAGGACGTGTGAATGCGTCCCGTGGCGGGATTGATCTGCAGCGGCAGATTGTCGGTGTACGTGGATTTGAGCTTCGCCATGCCGCGATATTCCAGAATCAACTTCGGCAACGGATAAGTCTCGGCAAGCTCTTCGAGCACGTCCTCAGCGGTCGATGGTTGGCCGGTGGGTGTCTTGCGCATCACCGGAATCCCCAACTTGCCGAACAGGATTTCCTGCAGCTGCTTCGGCGAATCCACATTGAACACACCGCCGGCTTCGCGGTGAGCCTGCGACTGCAGCTCGAGCATGCGCACCGCAATTTCCGAGCTCTGCGCCCGCAGCAGCGCGCGATCCACGAGCACACCGGCGCGCTCCATGCGAAACAGCACCGGCACCAGCGGCTGCTCGATTTCTTCATAGACGGATTTCAGCGCCGGGATGGCCTCGATCTGCGGCCAGATGGCCTGATGCAGCTGCAGCGTCACGTCGGCGTCCTCGGCCGAATACTCCGCGGCCTGATCGACGTCCACTTGATTGAAGGTGATTTTTTTCGCGCCCTTGCCGGTCACATCTTCGTAGGCAATGGTCTTGACGCCGAGATAGCGTTGGGCGGTCGAATCCATGTCATGGCGCGTCGCGACGCTGTTCAGCACATACGACTCCAGCATCGAATCGAAGCGCTGGCCATTGAGCGCAATGCCGTAGTTCGCCAGCACATGCGCGTCGTACTTAAGATGATGGCCGAGCTTGGCCTTGGTCAGATCCTCGAGTATGGGCTTGAGCGCCGCAAGGACCTTGTTGCGATCGAGCTGATGCGGCGCGCCTGGGTAATCATGCCCCAAGGGCACGTACGCCGCTTCGCGCGGCGCCACTGCAAATGCCACCCCGACAATCTGCGCCTTCATGTAGTCCAGGCTGTCCGTCTCGGTATCAAATGAAATCAGCGGTGCCCCTTTCAGCTTCTCCAGCCAGACATCGAACACCTCTTCCGAAAGGACCTTGTGATAGTCGCGCGGCGCGGGCGTGTTGATGACGACAACCGCCTCGACTCGCGGGCCGGTTGAAGTCGCGGTCTCGGCAACGATGACGTCGACTTCCGCGCTGCCTTGCGCAGCATCGGGCGCCGCTTCATTACCCAACGCCTTGAGCAGCGCCCGCAGTTCCATGCGCGAATACAGCTCTCGCAAGCGCGGCACGTCCGGCGCGCCGGCGCTCAACTGTTCGGGGGTCACTTCCAACTGCAGCGTGGTATCGATGGTCGCGAGCTTGCGCGACAATTCCAGCATGGGGAGTTCATTGCGCAAATTCTCCCCGACCTTGCCGGAGATGTCCGCGGCATGCGCAATCAAGGCATCGAGATTCTGGTACTGATTCAGCCATTTCGCCGCGGTCTTCGGCCCCACGCTGGTGACGCCGGGAATATTGTCCGAGGTGTCGCCGACCAGAGCCAGGTAATCAACGATCTGTTCCGGGAACACGTCGAATTTCGCTTTGACGCCGATGCGGTCGAGGCGGGTGTTGCTCATCGTGTTCAGCAGTTCGACGTTCGGTCCCACCAATTGCGCCATGTCCTTATCGCCGGTGGAGATCAACACTTTGAAGCCCGCATCCGCTGCTTGTTTCGCCATGGTGCCGATCACATCATCCGCTTCGACGCCGGGCACGCGCAGCAGCGGCACGCCCATGGCCGCCACCGTATCATGCAGAGGCTGCACCTGCGCGCGCAGGTCATCCGGCATCGGCGTGCGATGCGCTTTGTACTGATCGAACAGATCGTCTCTGAAGGTGCGGCCGGGCGCATCGAACACCACCGCGATACGATCGGGTGCCTCCTCCTTGATCATTTTATTCAGCATGTTGAGCACGCCCAACACCGCGCCCGTCGGTTCACCGCGCGAGTTCGTGAGAGGCGGCAGCGCATGAAATGCGCGATACAGATAGCCCGAGCCGTCGACGAGAATGAGTTTGCGCGCGCTCATGAATGTCGTCACAGCCTTGGGCTAAGGATGTGACGACGAATCCGTCGGCGCCGGTGTGCTCGGCGATCCTGAAGTGGGAGCGGGGGCAGGTGCAGGCGCCGCAGTGGCAGGTGCAGGCGCCGCAGTGGCGGGCGCAGGCGATGCAGTGGCGGGCGTTGTGGGGCTGGTTGCGCCTGCGCCGGATGGCGCCGGTCTTGCGGAGCCGGGCAGCGAGGGAATCGTGCGCTTGTGCTTCTGTGCATCCGGCATGACCAACGGTCCTTTCTGGCCGCAGGCGAGGAGCGCGCCCGCGCACAAAACGACGATTAATTGCGAAATCTTCATGTGCTCAAGTATACCCGCGCGACCGCACCAGTTTGCTCGGAACTTCTGTCAACGCCTTCCAGTCAAAAGCGTTATCCAAAACGGAGGATTCGTATGCGGATATCAAAGACTCTGGCTGCCCTGTTCGCGATTGCGGCTTGCGGCGCCTCAGTTGCGGCGTTTGCCGACAATCCCGTGGGATTCTATATCGGCGCCGGCGCGGGTGAATCCCAGATCAGGAGCGATGACTCCCGCTATGGTTATCCGGGGTACTACAACGACTATCAAACCGCATGGCAGGGACTGATCGGAATCCGCCCGATCAAACTGATTGGTCTCGAAGCGGCGTATATCGATTTCGGCCAACCCTACCGGCACCACAATCCATTTGACTTCAATGTCTCCGGCAGCGATTCGCATCCCACTGCGCCTGCGCTGTTCGCGGTAGGCTATCTGCCCTTGCCCATGCCGTTCATCGATGTCTTCGCCAAGGCCGGCGCCGCGCGGCTGTCCACCAATGTGACTGACTTCGTTCAGCAACCCTGTGTTGCCGGCGGGCCGTGTCCTTACTTCGTGCCGACGTCCCGCCACCAAGTGATCGACACGCGATTCGCCTATGGCGCGGGCGTGCAGTCCAAATTTCCCTTCGGCCTGATCCTGCGCGGCGAATACACGCGCATCAGCTCGCCTTTCGGAGATCCCGACGCATTGTTGGTCAGCGCGCTGTGGCAGTTCTAGGCAGACGGTTGGGAATTCTCAGACAGGCTCCCAGGTGCGGCGGCGCACTTTATACTGGCGCGCATGACAAAGCTCCTACGATTTCGTGCGCATACCCTGTTTCTCTTCGGACTCACCGTCGCGGGGGCGCTCTGTAGCTGCACCCAAAAGGACCTGATGACCGCGCCCGCCGATGCCGGTGGCGCATCGGCCGCAACCACCCGCGCGCTGCAAAGCAAAGTCGATACCATCGTCGTCATTTACGCTGAGAATCGCGCCTTCGACAATTTGTACGGCAATTTCCCGGGTGCGCGGAATTTAAGCGAGGTCATCGATCGCCGCGGCAAACCGCTGCCGTCCTATGTACCGCAGAAGGATCGCGACGGGACGGTACTTCCCGTTCTGCCGCCGACGTGGGGCGGCGTGACGGAGGCCGGCGTCACGCCCGTGGTCACGCAACAGCAAAGCGTCGGCTTGCCGAATGCGCCGTTTTCCATCGAGCATGGGTTTACCGCTCAATCGCAAGCCACACTGTCAACCGACACCGTGACGCGCGATCTATGGCATCGCTTTTACGAGCACCAGATGCAGATCGACGGCGGCAAGAATGATGGCTACGCCGCCTGGTCGGATGCCGGCGGTCTCGCGATGGGCTATTACGATTACAGCCGCTCATCTTTGTATGCCCTCGCGAAGGAATTCGTGCTCGCCGATAATTTTTTCCAAGGCGCGTTCGGCGGTTCGTTCCTCAATCATCAATACCTGATCTGCGCCTGTGCGCCGGAATACCCCCATGCGGATGCGGCGGCGGCGAAGCCCGCGATTGCCCTGCTCGAACAAGATTCCGGCGGGCGCTACTTGCCGCGCCTGAAAACCGCAACCAACCCGCCGGCCTCGGCGCTGGATGAGCCGCCGACATTCGCCAGAAGCGGCAACATCGCGCCGGTCAACTACTTCGGTGACGGCAAGTTCTACGCGGTGAACACCATGCAGCCGCCGTACCAGCCGAGCGGCAACAAGCCGGCGCCAGGCGATTCAAGTTTCGCCTATGCGGATCCCAACAACGCGACCACACTGCCGCCGCAAACACGCCGCAACATCGGCGATGCGCTGGACGCCAAGCGCATCGGTTGGGCGTGGTATGCCGGCTCGTGGAACGCCGCCGTCGCTGACGGTACGCGCCCGCCATCGGCCCTGCGCGAAGTCATCTATGCTCCGCCCACTGCGGGTGGCAATCCTGATTTCCAGGCCCATCACCAGCCGTTCAATTATTTCGAGCGCTTCGATCCGGCCACCCATGCCGGCCAGCGCGCCGCGCACTTGAAGGACTACAAAGATTTACTCGCGGACTTGGCCGCCGGACGGTTGCCGGCGGTGGCCTTCTACAAACCGCAGGGCAATTTGAACCAGCATGCCGGCTACGCCTCGCTCGCGGAGGGCGATGCGCACATTGCCGGTCTGGTCGCCAAATTGCGCGCGAGCCCGCAGTGGAATCGCATGGTGATCGTGATCACCTACGATGAATTCGGCGGCGCGTGGGATCACGTCGCCCCGCCGCAGGCAGACCTATTGGGTCCGGGAGCAAGAATTCCGGCGCTGATCATTTCACCGTTCGCCAGGCGCGGTTCGGTGGATCACACGCCGTACGACACCGAATCCATCCTGCGCCTGATCACGCGCCGCTTCGATCTCGAAGTGCTGCCCGGAATCACCCAGCGCGACGCCGGGCTGGCCACGCACGGCGCGCCGCCCATGGGCGATCTGACCAACGCGCTCGACCTGGTTCACTAGCTGAGACTCCACCTAGCCGCCGCTCTCCGCGCGGCCGCGCGGCCAATATTATTTATTTGGCGTGCGGCGGTGTGGGCGGAGTGCCCGGAGGTGCCTTGGGCGCGCTGCCGGATTCGGCGCTGATCACGTTCACCTCGAAGATCAACAGCGAGTTCGCCGGAATTTTGGGCTGCGGCCGCTGGCCATACGCCAGGTCGGGCGCTATGAACAGTTGCCATTTCGCGCCCGGCTTCATCAACACCAGCGCCTCCTGCCAACCCTTGATGACGCCGTTGACCGGGAAAGTCGCCGGTACACCGCGCGAATAAGAGCTGTCGAATTCCGTGCCGTCGATCAGCTTGCCCCGATAGTCCACAGTCACGGTGTCGGAGGAAGAAATCGCAGGAGCCTTCTTATCGCCGGCGGCGATAATTTTGTACTGCAGCCCCGAGGCGGTCGTGACCACGCCTTTTTCGTGCCCGTTGCGCGCCAGAAAGTCCTTCGCCGCGGTTTGATTTCGAGCAGCCGTAGCGTCGCTCAGCGCGCGCACGAACGCCTGTATTTGCTGCTGATCGGCTTGAGTGGGCTGCTTGCCCTGCAGACCTTCCCTGATGCCGCCCAAAACGGCCTCAGGCACCACTTCGTTGGTGATGCCGGCATTGTGCATTTGCGCGCCGAAAACCAAGCCGAACGCGTGGCTGATCTGATCAGCCGTGGGAGCGGGCGCCGGATCTGCGCCGGGCGCGGTGGCCGGCGGCGGATTAGGTGCCGGAGGGGGAGTTTGCGCGATGCCAAGTGCCGCGACCGTAACCAATACCAACAGGCTGCCGGCCTTTCGCATCATTCCAACGCTAGATTTTTTCATGGCGCAAAAGATACGCCTCTTTACGTTACAAATGCCAGCGTAAATTTGCCGGTGTAATTTTTACGGGGTGAGGGCGCCGCGCTTGATGACCGCCATGGTGATGCGCGATATGCACACCAATTTTTGCGCGTCATTGACGATCTCGATCGACCACACGTGCGTGCGCCCGCCCAGATGCACCGCGCGCGCCGTTCCGGTCACCAGGCCGCTGCGCGCCGCGCGCACGTGATTGGCGTTGATCTCCTGGCCCACGACCTGGTACTCGTCCGCGTCCACGCACATGGCCGCACCCATGCTGCCCAAGGTTTCGGCGAGCGCCACCGACGCTCCGCCATGCAATAGCCCATAAGGCTGCACGGTCCGCGTATCCACCGGCATGGTGCCGCGGACAAAATCGTCGCCGATTTCGGTGAATAAAATCCCCAGATTCTCGATCAATGTTCCGTCGCGGTTGCCGTTCAATTCTTCGAGCGTCCGCAGGCTGCGCCAAATGCTCATTCTTTATCCTTAAATTTTGCGGCCACTTGCCGGTAAGCCTCGCGAAACGGAATGCCTTCCCGGGCTACCAGCGCATTCGCGGCAGCGGCGGCGTGGATTGCGGGATCGAGCCGGATATTTTCCGGCCGAAAGCGCACGCCGCCGAGTGCGCCCGGCAGAATCTCCAAGGTCTGAAGGCAGGAATCGATGCCGCGAAACAAGGGCGGCTTGATGAGCTGCAAGTCGCGGTGATAGCCGGAGGTCAGCTTCTGCGTGATGCCGAGCACTTCATTGAGCGCCGCTTGCGCCACCGCGCTGCGCCCGCGCATCAGTTCGAAGACATCGGGGTTGCGCTTCTGCGGCATGATCGAGGAGCCGGTGGTGAAGGCCGCCGGCAGGCTCACAAAGCCAAATTCTTGCGAATAGAACAGCATGAGATCGGCCGCCAGCCTGCCCAAGTCCTGGGTCAGCAGCGTAATTTCGAACAGCAGTTGCGCCTCAGCCTTGCCGCGCGACAACTGCACCGCCGTGACCGGCTCCTGAGTCACCGCGAAGCCCAGGCGCCGGCGCGTTGACTCGCGGCTGATGTCGAGATTCGGCGTGCCGAATCCCGCCGCCGATCCCAAGGGGTTTTTGCCGATGCGCCGCTGCGTCAGCTCGAGCCCCTCGGCATCATCGCGCAATTCCGCGGCGAACCCGGAAGCCCACAGTGCAACGCTGCTCGGCATGGCCTGCTGCATGTGCGTATATCCGGGAAGCTCCTGCCCGCCCTGTCGCGACGCCAACGCATCGAGCGCATCGGCCACTGACGCGGCACCCTGGCTCAAGGTTTCCGCGGCGTCGCGCATGTACAGCCTCAAGGCGGCGAGTACCTGATCGTTGCGCGAGCGGCCGGCATGCAGGCGTCCGCCGGCCGCACCGATGCGCGACGTCAGCAGATTCTCGATGGCGGTCTGGCAATCCTCGTCCTCCGGTGAAACCTGCCAGCGGCCCGACGCGTGTTCCGCGCCGATCGCCGTCAGCGCAGCGCAAATTGCCGCAAGATCCTCAGGCGACAAGAGACCCTGTTCGCCGAGCATTTCGGCGTGCGCAATGGAGGCGCGGATGTCGTAGCGCACCAACCGATTGTCCAGAACATGGTCGTCACCCGCGGTGTACTTGAGCACCTGAGCATCGAGCGACGTTCCTTTGTCCCAAAGCCGGGTCATGTTGGTGCGGGCAATTGTTCGGCCGGACTCAAGGCCTTCAAGTCCGCGACCACCAGCGTGCCGGTGCCCTCATTGGTGAAAACTTCCGCGAGCAAACTGTCGGGCGCCTTGTAGCTGATGACATGCACCCGGCGTACGCCGGCGCGAATCGCGTTCTCAATGGCCGTGGCCTTGGGCAACATGCCGTCCTTCAAGCTGCCTTGGTCACGCAGGCGCTTCAATCCCTGGATGTCGGTATAGGAGATGATCGAGCCCGGCTCTTCCACACGCTCGAGAATTCCGGGCGCACCGGTGCACAGCACGAGCTTTTCCGCCGACAGTGCGCCGCCGATCGCGGCCGCCACGGTGTCCGCGTTGATGTTGAGCAGGGTGCCGCTGGAATCCGCCGATAAGGGACTGACCACCGGCATCAGGCCGCTCTCCAGCAGCTTCTCCAGCACCGCCGAATTGACCGAGTCGATGTCGCCGACGAATCCGTAGTCCACGGCTTCGCTCGAGCCGGCGATGTGTACAGGCGGGCGCTTGTGCGCGCGAATCAATCCGGCGTCGACGCCGCTCAAGCCCACGGCTTCGATGTCGAGCGCGCGGCAGATCGCCAGAATGCGGGTGTTGATGAGTCCATTGAGCGCCATGGCGGTCACGTCGATCGACTTCTGATCGGTGACGCGCCGGCCGCCGATCATGCGCGTTTCAATACCCAACGTCGCCTGCAGCATATCCAGTTGCGGGCCGCCGCCATGCACCAGCACCGTTTTGATGCCGACCTGGTGCAGGATGGCGACCTGTTCGATCAAGCCGCGCGTCGATGCCTCGTCGCTGAACACCGCGCCGCCCGCCTTGATCACGAATATCTTGTTCTTGTACATGCGAATGTACGGCGCAGCGCTCTTGAGCGCGCGTACGGCGACTGACGGATCCGGTCGATTCATGATCATTTTTTTAGAATACTCCGAAACAGCAGTGGGTTTAGGTCTTGAGGCTACGCCAGCATTCGGTGCAGAACCGCCATTTGCACCGGCAGCCGATTGAAGGCCTCGCGCTTGACCACCGCGCGCGGACCGTCGAGGACCTCATCCGCCACCGCGACGTTGCGGCGCACCGGCAGGCAATGCATCAGTTTTGCATCCGGCAGGGCGCGGTCGAACCAGCGCTCGCGCACGCACCAGTCGGAGAGATCGGCGCGCAGCCGTGAATCGGCTTCCGCATCGCCGTAGTAGGTGGTGGTGCCCCACTCCTTGGCGTACAGCACGCCGGCGCCGCTCAAAGCCGCGCTGCGGTCGGAGGTCTCGGTCACCGAACCGCCGGCATCGCGCGCCGCCAGGCGTGCTTTCTCCATGACATGCTCGGGCAGCGCATACCCTTCAGGGCGCAAAACCACGACTTCCATGCCGCGCATCGCGGCCATATGCACGGTGGCCGCGGGCACGGCCAGCGGCAGCGCCTTGGGATGATAGGCCCAACTCAAGACGAACTTGGCCCGGGTCGGAACCTTCAGTTCGTCCAAGGTGCGCCAGTCCGCCAATGCCTGGCAGGGGTGATTCATGGCGGATTCCATGTTGATCAGCGGCTTGTCGCATAGCTGATCGATCATGCGGAACAGGGTTTCGTTGAGGTCGCTGTCCAGGCTCTTGCCGTCGGCGAACGCGCGTACGCCCAGCACATCGCAATACGAGGCCAACACCGGTATGCCTTCGCGAATATGCTCGGCGGCCGCGCCTTTCATGATGGCGTGAAGCTGGGTCTCGAGCAGCCATGTTCCCTGGCCCGGAGTGATCACGAATGAGCTGCCCCCCAAGCGCGCCATGCCCGCCTGGAATGAGGCCAAGGTGCGCAGTGACGGATTGAAGAACACCAACCCCAATACCTTGTTAGCGAGCGCCTGCGGCTGCGGCTTGTCCTGCAAGGATTGCGCGAGCTCGAGCAGATCCAGAACCTGCTCGCGGCTGAACTCCGCCAGATCGATGAAGCGCTTCATGCGGATATTTTCGCCAGCGCGTCGCTCAAAGCATCCACGTGGCCTTCATTCAATATGTAGGCCGGCAGCAGGCGCAAAATGTGCGGATCGCCGCTGGTGCCCGTAAGAATGCCCTTGGCCATGAGCGCCGCCTGAACTTCCTTGGCGGGGCGCGATGTTTTCAGGCCCAATAAAAATCCCGCGCCCTGCACACCGGTGATGGGGCCGATGATGCAGCTCGAGCGGATGTAGGCCGATACCTGGCGCACATTGGCCAGCAAGGATTCCGACTCGATGGTGTCAATGACCGCTTCGGCCACCGCGCACGCCATGGGACCGCCGCCGAAAGTTGTGCCCATGTCGTCGACTTTGAGCTGGCTTGAAATATGGCGCGACAACAACAGGGCGGATACCGGAAAGCCGTTGCCCAGTGCCTTGGCCGACGTGATGATGTCCGGCACGACGCCGTAATAGTTCGCGGCAAAGGGCGCGCCGGTGCGGCCCATTCCGCATTGCACCTCGTCGAATATCAAAATCGCACCCACCTCGTCGCAACGGCGGCGCAGTGCCTCCAGCATCGGCTTGCCCACATCATAAGCGCCGCCCACGCCCTGTATCGGCTCGACGATTACGGCCGCGGTCTCGCGGTCGACGTGCTGCTCGACGGCGCCGGGGTCGTCGCGCGGCGTGAAGCGCACGTCAAAGGGCGTGCGCGGAAAGCCGTACCACTTCTCCAGCGCGCCCCAGGTGACGGCGCCGGCGGCAGCGGTTCTGCCGTGGAAACTCTGCTCGAGCGCGACGGCCTTGCTGCGTCCGGTGATCTTGAACGCGAGCTTCAGCGCATTTTCGTTGGCTTCGGCGCCGCTGTTGATCCAAAACACCGTGTCGAGTCCCAGTCCGACGAACTTCGTCAGGCGCGCTGCGGCGCGTTCGCGAATGACCATCGGCAACGCATTCGTCTGGAATGCCATCTGCCGCGCTTGGCGCTCGAGCGCCGCCAGCCAGCGCGGATGTCCGTAGCCCAAACCCGCGACGGCGTGGCCGCCATAAAAGTCCAAAATCTTGCGGCCGTCCCGCGCGTACAGCCACACACCCTCGCCGTGCGCCACCTCGAAGGGATATTGCGCAAACACCTGCGCCAGATGGGTCGCATGCGCCGCGGCGGTGGGATTTATCGCTGCCATGATTTCAAGTCCATCCGGGTGCGGGCGTGGTCAGGCCGCTGGTCTCGGCCAGCCCCAAGAGCCGGTTCATCCACTGAACGGCACCGCCGGCGGCGCCTTTATTCAGATTGTCGAGCACCGACATCACGGCGATGGAATTGCCGTTGGTCACGGCGCTCAAGTTCGAATAGTTGCTGGTCGCGACATCCTTGACGCGCGGCGCCGCAGCGTTGACGCGCACGAACGGACAGTCCTGGTAGTACGACTTGAGCGCTTCCAACGCCTGGGCCGTGGAGATGGAATTCTTCAAGCTCGCCTGTACGGTGACGTGGATGCCGCGCGCAAAGGGACCCGAGTGCGGCACAAAATTAAAATCCGCCTCGATGCCCGTCGCCAGCTTGGCGCAGGCGGTGATCTCCGGCACGTGACGATGGCTGAGCGCTCCATAGCTGTAGAAATCGCTGTGGCGATGCGGATGATGCGTGCCCTCAACCGGTTTGCGGCCTGAACCGGTGCTGCCGGTGATGCCGGTGACGAACAGGCGCGTGTCGGTCAGTCCCAGCGCCAGCAACGGCACACTGGCGAGCAGCGTCGCGGTCGCGAAACAACCGGGGTGCGCGACATGCGGTGTCGGCGACTTCTGCAGGTGCTCGGGTATGGCGCAGGTGAACTCGCGTATTCTCGCAGGCGCGCCGTGCGCATGTTTGTACACCGCTTCGTAGGCAGCCTGGCTCGAATAGCGAAAATCCGCCGAGATGTCGACGCAGTGTACCCGGGTGCCTGCCGCCGCGGCCGCCGCCAGAAGTCGATCGACGATGGCGGCTGAAATGCCGTGCGGCGCGGCGGAGAACAGGGCCGACACCGGCGAGCGGCGAATGACCTCATGAACTTCGTCCGCACCCGCGAATTTCATATCCGGATAGGCGCTGCGCAAATGTTCGAACGCACCCGCGACCTGAGCGCCGGGCTGGCTGTCGGACAGCACCGCGGCGACTTTGAGTTGCGGATGGCCGGCGATCAGGCGCAACAGCTCGCCGGCCACGTAACCGGTACCGCCCAAGATGATGGCGGGTGTCGTCGCGCTCATTCGCCGGCCACCTTCGACTCGCGCACATTGCGCAGTCCCAAGGAGGTGATGATGTGATCGCCCAAGTCCGCGGGATGGCTGATGGCGTTGAACGCCTCGACGTTCATCTGTTCGCGAATGATTTCGATGCCCACTTGATTGTCGGTAGCGGGCCCGGTGACCACGCAGGGTTCGATGCCGAAGCGCTCGCGCAACAACTTGACCCCGCCCCAGGCGGCGACCGGATCGTTCGCCGACAGCACCACCGCGGTCAGCGCCGCCTTGATATCCGGCTGGCGCAGAATGGATTCCACGCCGTAAGTGCCCAACAGGCCGTCGCCCAACTCGAACACGATGGCATCCGGCCGGCCGGCCGCCATTTCCGTGAGCATGGTCCGCGTCAGTGCGGGTCCGCATTTCTCGGTCGTGGTCACGATGCCAAGGTCCGTGAACAGCATCGTGCGCCTTGCACCGGAGTCCTCGAAGGCCATGATGTCACGGCGCAAGGACACGCCGGTCGCCTTGAACGCGTCCACCACCAATCCGCGATGGCGCATGCGCGCGATGATGGCCGAAGCGGCCGCGGTTTTGCCGGCCTCCATGCACGTGCCGGCGAGCGCCACCACCGGTACGCCGCGTGCATCGAGAGCAGCCTCGTAGTTCAAGGGAGCGTAGCCGACTCTCGCGGGGACACCGATGCGCTCGCCCAGGTACGGAAAGGTCAGCACCGTGCCCAACACCTTGCAGTCGAACGGTTTGCCCTTGTCCTGCGTCGCCGAATCGCAGATGCCGAGCACGCCGCCGATATTGAGCATTTGAATGATGTCGCCCGGTTTGAGCGTTGCGGGAATGTGACCGGAGTAGCCGAACAGGGCCTTGCGATGGCCCAAGGCGCCGACCACGACGTCGCCGCGCACGATCTTGGCCATGCGGCCGCTGGTGAGCTCCAAGGTGTTGTAGTTCGCCTTGTTGTTGAGAATCTCCACCACCAAAACCAAGCCTTCTTCACAGGGGATTTCCGGGGCGATGCGCAGCTCGTGCGACAGGCCGCAGGCCTGCGTCACCGAGGCGATTTTGTCGACCACCATCGTGCGCATGCTGTTCATGATTTGCTTGGGCGCTCCCCCGCGCGCTTGTAAAACACACCGCTTAATGCCAGCATTTTCGAGTAACCCAACGCGTCGGTCGGCGTCCATTCGCCCGCCGACTCGCCGTACACGCCTTTGGAGGCGGCCATCAACGAATAGGGCGACGTCACGCCCTCCACGAACACGGATCCGGGCCGCAGCAGCACCTTCACCTCGCCGCTGACCCGCGCCTGCGAGGACGTCAGCAGCGCTTCGATATCCCGGCACACGGGATCCAAGTGCTGACCCTCATGCACCAAGTCGCCGTACGGCTGTGCGACCGTCTCCTTGATGCGCGACTGCTTGCCCGTCAACACCAATTTCTCCAGTTCGCGATGCGCCGTCAGCAGCACCTCTGCCGCGGGGGCTTCGAAGGCGACACGGCCCTTGGTGCCGATCACGGTATCGCCCAAGTGAATGCCGCGGCCGATGCCAAAGGGGCCCGCCAGCGTTTCCAGCGCTTCGATCACGGCCACGGCCGAAAGACGCTCACCGTCCAGGGTGTCCGGCACGCCTTGCGTAAATCCAATGGTGTGCCGCTGCGGCGATCGCGGATGGGTAAATGCATCCTTCGACAGTACCCAGGCATCGTCGGGGATGCTGCCCTGCGAGGTGAGCGTTTCCTTGCCGCCGATGGTGACGCCCCACAGACCGCGATTCACGGAGTACGCCGCGCCGAAGGGGGGCACCGGCAGCTTGTGCTCCTCGAGATACTTGAGCTGTTCAGGCCGCTTGAACGCGCGATCGCGCACCGGTGCGATGATCTCCAGTTGCGGGCCTAAGGTGCGCAGCGCCACTTCGAAGCGCACCTGATCATTGCCCGCGGCCGTGCAGCCGTGCGCGACCATCTGGGTGCTCCGCGACAGGGCCATGTGCGCAATCGTCTGCGCCTGCAGCACGCGCTCGGCGCCGACGCACAGCGGGTACATATTGCCGCGGCGCACATTGCCCATGATCAAGAACTTCAGCACCTGATCAAAATACGCCGCCCGTGCGTCAATCAAATGATGTTCGATGGCCCCCAGCGCCACCGAGCGCTCGGCCAACGATTTTGCCGCCGCCGCATCGATGCCTCCGGTATCGACCGTCACTGTGATCACCGGGCGCTGATAGGTTTCCTTCAGCCAAGGGACGCAAAACGAGGTGTCGAGGCCGCCGGAAAAGGCCAAGAGAATGGGCTCAGAGCCCTGTCGAGCAGTGGATGTCATGGGAATTTTAGCGTCCGAAGATGGCGAGCAGGCGACGCTCCAGCTTGCGCTGTTCGGCGGCGCCGGCGGTGGCGATGAAAATCGTGTCATCGCCGGAAATGGTACCGACCACTTCCGGCCATTGAGCGGTATCGATGGCCACGGCCACGCTTTGCGCCGAGCCGATTGCCGTCTTCAACACCGTCAGGTTGGTGCCCGCCGTGAGCCGGGCGTTGACGAATTGCTTGAGCGCGGAGAAATCATTCTTGGGCTGCATCGCCGTCTCCGGCAGAACGTAGCGATCGCCCATTTTGGCCACGCCCAATTCACGCAGATCCCGGCTTACGCTGGATTGCGTCGCTATGTGGCCCAATTTGCGCAACAGGTCCACCAATTCGGTCTGACGGCCGACTGTCTGTTCGCGAATGATCTTCGCGAGCAGGGTGCGGCGCGCCGGCGCGGCGGGGTGTTCTGGCTCAGATCTCAGCATTTCCGATTCTTGCATAAAATCGCACGCATCCTGCATAAAAATGCAGATGCTGTCAATAGGCACCCCAGCCGATCAGCCGATTGGCCCATGCTGGGATGAACCCGTTGGTTCGAGGGACGAACTCGATGCGGTTGTGTTTATGGCCGTACCCGCTTGAGTTCCGATGGGGCGTTGCGGAGCTTCCCACAGAAGGCGCCTTAAAAGCACATGCCTGTCTCCAACGGAATCGATTATTGGGCGCGCTGCGTTGCTTGTCTCGCGGCCGGCGTCGCCGTCGTCGCCTACCGCGGATGGACGCTGGAGAAATCGGCGCGGATACGTGCGCAAGAGCTGGCGGCGCAAGAACGATTGCGGGCAATACGTGCGCAGATCAACCCGCACTTCTTGTTCAACGCCCTGAACACCGTGGTCGGTTTGAACAACCTGGCCGTGGTGCCGGCGGCACAGGACCTGGTGACCGAACTTTCGGATCTGCTGCGCCAGACCATCATTGCCAGCGAGCAGGAAGAGCACGCCGTGGCGGAGGAACTCGCCTACGTGGCGAAATACCTGGGAATCGAGAAAATCCGGCATGCGCGCCTGCGCTCGGAAATCAACTTCGATCCCAGGTGCCATGATTGCGTCATACCATCCCTGATTCTGCTGTCTCTCGTTGAAAATGCCGTGACTCACGGTTTGCGAGGATCCACCGGCGCGACGCTCATTGAAATTCAAGGCGCATGCGATGCGCAGTCCCTTACGATGACCGTGCGCAATTCGGTCCCGAGCCCTGCCGTACCGGATCCCGTCCCCCATCCCGGCGTCGGCCTAAGGTTGATGTGCGAACGCCTGAATCTGCTGTTCGGAGCTGCGGCGAGTCTTGAGTGCGGTCGAACCGACCCGGATCTGTTCGAGGCGACGCTGATGGTGCCGCTGCGCCGGGCACGCTCAGAGACTCGACAGGAGACACGCGCTTGAAGCTTCTCATTGTCGATGATGAGCCGCTGGCGCGATCCGCTTTGATCCGGCTGTGCGAGTGGAGCAACAATGTGCAGGTGGTCGGCGAGGCAGCATCCGGGAGTGCAGCCATCAAAGCTGCCGAAAAACTCCGTCCGGACGTGATGCTGCTCGACGTGGAGTTGCCCGACATGACCGGATTCGATGTCCTGCGTGTCGCGCGCTCGGAGCGGCGCCCGCTCGGCATCATGGTCACCGCACACGCCGACCATGCCGTGAGTGCCTATGAAGCAGGAGCGCTTGACTACCTGGTCAAGCCGGTGAGCGCAGAGCGCTTTGCCCGGTCGATGGAACGCGCGCGGCAAGTGTCCTCGCAACCCCGTGCACTCCCGCGAACTTCAGCGAAGCTGATCATCGGCGAGCGCGAACACCGCTTCTATCCCTTGAATGCGGAAGCGATCGAATACATCGAGTCGGACGGCAACTATGTGACGATCCGCAGCGGGAACTCGAAGTACATCAGCCGGGACACGATCAAACGTCTGTCGGTCGATTTGGCCGACCTTGGATTCGTGCGAATCGAACGCTCCTTGCTGGTGAACATTCGCGCCGTCCTGCACTTGGAATCGGCGGGTCGCGGCGCGTTCGCATTCACATTGTCTTCCGGCGCCTGCCTGCGTTCCAGTCCGTCGTACCGCGACGCGATCATGGATGTTTTGCCCATGAGACGGTTATCCGGGCGCCGAGCATTGCCCTGAGGAACGAGCAGTAAGCTCCATGTTTGGCGGCTGATCCCGCGAGTCTGCCGGGTGCTCCCCGCGTCGCCTCGTCTTGTCCCAAAGGCGCTTTCATGGCTCACATCGCTGGTAGCTTTCGTGCATGCGACTGGCCGATCTCATCGCGCAATGCCGGACGCCCTTTCTGGTTCAAGACCAGGCGACGCGCGCCGTGACCCGCTTGAATGGGGCGGCGGACTTCGCCACCGCCCTGACCCTGTGTCCCACACGGTATGTGCTTGACGATGATCTGATCCGTCTTTGCACGGCGCTGGCATATTCGAAGGGCGCACGCAGCCTGGCGTGCTCGGATCTCATCCATGTTCCGTCCAGGCATGTGTGGGTCGAATGGTGTGAGAATGCATGGCAACGCGAACTCAAAATTCACGGCTTCCAATTGGAGGGCGGCAACCAGGCCGGTTGCGGCCGCCACGGTGCATTCATCCAATCCGCGCCCAGCGGCCGTTGCGGCCTGATCAGAACCTTCTGGAGCACCGGAGAGACTCAAGCACAGGTATTGGCCAGCAGCATGGAAGCGTACTTCGATATGGATACCGTGGAGGGCGGGGAACCTGCGGCGCCGGATGAACAGCGCGGAACCGGTGTGGGGGTGTCGGACGAGGCCGCTGGGGACGCGGATGTGCTGCGCCGCTTCTTCCGCTTCCGCTTCGAGCGCACGTGGGCGCAATACTACGATTGCGCAAATGTCTCGCCCCTGCAGAGGCAAGCCATAGCGCGCCATTCGCTGGGCACCATCGCCATGGCCATTCCTGTCCTGATGGCTTTCTTCCTGCTCCTGGCAACTCGTACGGGCTTGCCGCAGCGACCGCGCACGATGGAGAAGCTGAATCGATCGCGCGACAAGGCACGAAAGCCGCGGTTGCTCGACCACGTAGAGGTGCTGTCACCGATCTCGCCGCTGCATGCCCATGGTGAGCCCGAGCTGGCCGCACGGACGGGGCGCCGCGGGCCGCGCCTTCACCATGTACGAGGGCACCTTGTGCGGCGCGGGGATCAGTTGTTTTGGCGCGTGCCTCACCTGCGCGGCAACGCCCGGTCGGGGCAGATCCGCACGCGGACCGTGACTTGGACATTCGATCGGCCGCTCGCCGGGCAGTCCTCTCCCGCGCTGAATTCTTAGCCAAGAAAAAGGCGGCCCCAAAAGGGGCCGCCCGGTCGCGCTGCTCCGATTCGCCGCGGAGCGCTAAAATTTCGCCGTAAACGCCACGAACAGCTGGCGACCGAACAGGTCGTAAATATCGTAGGTATTTGCCTGTCCGCCCGGAGCGATGAACGAGTTGACGAGCGGCGGATCCTTGTCGAGCACGTTATTGGCGCCGGCCCGAATCTGCACGACGCTGTTGACGTTCCACGTGGCCTGCAAGTCCAGATAGTTGAATGCCGGAATGCTCGGATTGAAGAAGTCGTAGCCACCCCACGTGGAAAATTGCAGGGTAGGATCGCCGGAATTGTTGTCCTGCGAAACCTTACCGATGTACCGCCAAGTCGCGGAAGCCGACACGTTCCAGGGCGTATCCCACGTCGTGCGAAAGATATGGTGCCAGCGCGGATTGATTGTCTGGCAGGTTTTGCCGAACAGTCCCGCGCAATCATAGGTATGGGCGCCCGGGATCGGCGTCGACGTCGTATGCTGCAGGTAGGCGCCATTCAATTCCCAGTTCAACGCGCCGAATCCCGGCGGCAGGTCCAACTTATAGGCCAGCTGCAAATCGATGCCGCTCACCAGCACCGCCCCGACATTGACGTTGGTCTGCACGATATAGCCGCCGCCGGCGATGGTGGCGCCGGTCAAGCTGCCGGTGTTTGGATTGCGCACGATTTGACTGCAGTAGAGCGGGTCGCCCGTGGCCGCGCAATTGTTCAGGATGACGGATGCCGGAAGAGTTCCGACCTCACCCGTTACCGCGATGTGGTAGTAGTCGATGCTGCCGGTGAAGTGCGGAATTTGTGCCGGCGCGAAGTTCACGCCGATGGTGTAGGTTTCAGCCTGTTCCGGCTTCAGCAGCGGATTGCCGCCCGTCAACTGCGACAGCTGCCCGGCGGCGCCCTGCGGAATCCGGTTGGTCGTACCGCCGTTGCCGTATTGCGCAGCGGTCACTCCCTGCCGCTGGCATTGGGCCAGGGTGTCGACCGCCGCCACGATCTGGCCGGCGTTGCCCAGGGTGGGGGCGCAGGGGTCGTTGCCGAACTGAATCAACCCGACGAGTTGCGGGTTGTACAGTTCGACCACGCTCGGCGCGCGGATCGCCTTGTCATAGGAGGCACGGAATCGGTAATCCGCGATCGGCGCGTACTGCACCTCGAATTTGTACGTATTCGTGATCGTGGAGGGAGCACCGGCGTAGGAATAATCCGAATGCCGGAAGCCGGTATCGAACAATAGATCCTTCGCAAACGGTTTGTCTTGCACCAGCGGCGCGCGCAGCTCCGCGAACTCCTCTCCGACCGTGACGCTGTTGTCGATCGGCACCGCGGCGCTGCCGAAGCCGGACAGCAAGCCGCTCTGCTCGGCCGAGTCGGGCTGGAAAAACTCGTGATCGTTACGATGCTCGTAGCCGATGTTGATGTCCAGCCCGTCGTTCGCGAGCGGCGAGGTGATGCCGTACTTGCCGAGACGCCCCGTCACTTCTGTATGCAGCGTGCGCAGCGTCGAGGTTCCCTGGCCGGTCCCGGTCAGGTACAGATAATTGAGCTGCTGTTGGGTGACGCCGCCGTCCGACCAGATGTTGTACGGCACGCAAGGGGGTCCGGTCACGCAAACCGGGGCCGCAGCGGTTCCGCTTACCTGCAGGGCATTGTCGATGCTCGCAAAATTCAAGTACTTTTCGTTCGAATTGAAAAACGTCGTGTAGTAGAACTGCCCGTAAAGGTCATAGCTCCACGCCTCCGCGAAATCACCCTTGGTGCCGAACACCGCCCGGTAGTTTTCGTGCTCGAAATCCGAAAATCGTCCGCCGCCTTCGATGTTGCGGCGGCCGATTTCCACATTGGAGCAGTTGGGCGACAGCGCGCCGCCGCTGATGGTGCATCCCGCGTTGGGCGCGGCGACTGCCGCGGCGATTTGCGCCGGGGTGCAGATGATGGATTGTTCCTGCCCGCTCAACAGCGGATTGTTGCAATTGACGTTGTAGTTGTTGGTCAGCGTATCGAGCGGATTGGAACTCCTGAACAAGGCTGCCGGCGCGATCTGCTGGTGGGTTTTATCGTCCATGAAGTAAAATTCGGCATACGGCTGCAAGTAATCGTTGATCGTTTCATGCGCCAGGAAGGCGGCGTTGTAGCGATCATCTTCGCGAGTCATGTAAATGTAAGGCTGCGAATTGAAGTCCGCCGGAGGCGTCGTCAACACCGAGCCGCGGGGGACAAAACTCGTGCCGCTGACGCTGTAGGTATTGCCTGAATTGGGTCCGCTGGTCGGATGAAAGAAGTTCGAATTCGACGAACCGCCGCAGACGGTGCCGGTGACATTCACGCCGGCCGCGTCGAATACGGGATTTAACTGGCAACTGCCGAAATCGCGTTGGCTGCTCGCAACCGGATCGGCGTGGCGGTAGCTCAAGAAGGCGGTGATGTTGCCCTTGCCATCCGCAAAATTGGTGCCCATCAGCACGTCGAAGTTGCGCTGCCGCCCGTCTTTGGCCGTGCCGGTGGGCGGCACCGTATTATTGAACTGGCGCACCAATCCCTGCACGAAGCTATCGTTGTTGTCGTGCCAGTTCTCGTCATATTGGCCGTCGACGCGAATGCCCTCAAAATTCCTCTTCATGATGAAGTTGACGACGCCGGCGACGGCATCGGAACCGTAGGCCGCGGACGCGCCCCCGGTCACAACCTCGACTCGCTCCACGAGACCGGCCGGAATCTGGTCCAGATCGGGCGCCGGGGACTGGATGAATGTGTAAGGAGAGCCCTGGCCGAGGCGGCGGCCGTCAACCAGAACCAACGTCCGGTTCGGGCCCAGGCCACGCAAGTCCGCGGTAGAGACGCCACCGGCGGTCGTCAACCCGCTGGTGCCGTTGCCTAGGTCCTGGCCCAAAGAATTGTTGAAGTTCTGCGGCAGCTGCGTAATGAGGTCGCTGATATCGGTCTTGCCCGACACCTCGATATATTTGGACGATAAGACCTGTATGGGGCTCGTGCTCACTGCATTTGGAGCTGCGATGCGAGATCCCGTCACGACGATCTCTTGCAGAGATTCCGCTGCAATCGCGGCGGGCGCCTGTTGCGCGACTGCGGGCACGGTGCTCATGGCTGCGGTCGCCGCAAACAGCAGGCGTCGCATGGACGCGCGGCTCGACTTGGCGGTTCCAGCCGACCTTCTAAATCGATCCAATAGGGTTATGCCGCTCGTGAACGCCTCTAGCGTGATCATGTCGTTCTCCACAAAGTTGAAATGTTTCAGCCCGTTTGAGGTGGGATGGCCCGGGCAGTCCGCTTCGTTGCGTCCCTGCGACGGGCTTCGGTGTTTCAGCCTTCAGGCCCGTAAACACGCATCCACGCTTCATTTGGAGGGAAGATAAGCTCAGCCCAAATGGACAACGGGCATATGTGAAGAAGCCTGCAGCCGGCGTGACGAGTGGCGCCGGGGGTAGGACGAATCGACGAGGCTCCGCGGCGCCGGCACGCTCGACGCGGCAGCGCGCGGGGCGCGTGGTGGATTGTTGCGAACTTGCGACCCGCGGCGAACCGGCGGCGTCGGACCCGCCGACCGGGACTCAATTCAGCTTATGCGCGTTTCAGCGGCCCGACGATGTGGACCAGTTTCCCTGTCGCGCGGCGATTTCACCGGCTCGATCCAAGGGTTCGCCGTCGATCGATTCCTCGACAGCCGCACGGACTGCCGGCGGATCGGCGGAAGCCGCAGGACGAAAATTGGAAGAATTCGATGCCGCGGGCGGTGATTGCGCCAACACCTTGATCGTCCAGCCCACACCTTCATGGCATGCGAGTCCGGAACCGGCGTGGCTGCCGGTCAATGAGAACGTTCGGCAGTAATCTCCCGTCTTGGCGCGAAAGCTCAAGCCGGTGATCGCGGCCAGTCCCGGTGAGCGGTCTTCCGAAAGCTGGTTGGACAATGCCTCGGCAAGCCCCGCGCCGGCGAGCAGTTCACCGTTCGAGCCGGTCGTCACCAGAGGTTTGGCGCCATGCCAACCGGCATAACCCAGTGCAACACCCACGAGCACACTCGCGGCCATGGCAAGCGGTTGCCAGCTTCGCCGGCGCCCGGGTGCCTGACCCGCCGCCGCCCTTCGAGCGCCGGCCAGATCGACGACTTTACCGCCCGCCGGCGCCGCGCTCTGTCCACGCGCCGCGTCAATGAGGCGCTGCGGCACCGGTTCATCCAGTACCGCGGAGAATGCTCCCTGCACGGCGGCGCGCAGGGCACGATGCTCCGCGATGCGCCGGCGAATCTCCGGATTCTCGCGCATGGCCGCTTCGATGATCGCGCGAGTCGCCTCGTCGACCTCACCGTCCGCGTAGGCCATCAACGTTTCGTCCGACACGCTCATGAAAAATCTCCTTCCGGCAGCCGCAGCATGCCGGCAAGCGCCTCGCGTCCGCGTGCCAGCCGGCTGGTCAAGGTTCCGATCGGCACGTCGAGAACGTCCGCCGCATCCTTGTAGGCCAGCCCCTCGACCAACACCAGGCTCACGGCCAAACGCTGGTCCTGCGGCAAGCGTGCCATGGCGGCCTCCACCGACAAGCGGTCTATTTCCCGATCCATCGAAGCCTCGCCGACGTGTTCACCTGCTTCCTCCGGCATGAAGAGCTTGGCGCGCCGTCCGCGCGACCTCACCTCATCGATCCAAGCGTTGCGCAGTATCTTGAACAACCAGCTGTCCAAGCGGGCATCGCTGTGCCATTGATCCAATCGCAGCAGCGCCCGTTCCACCGCAATTTGCACCATGTCGTCGGCATCGTGCGGCGCGCGCACCAGATTGCGCGCAAAACGCCTCAAGCGAGGCAGCAAAGCGACGATCTGCTGCTGGATGGTTTCAGTGCTCTCGTTCGTACTCATGGTTAGACGTTCGAGGGTTGACGTTTAATCCACGCATGCTAACAGTCCGTATCGCTGTGCATCGTGTGCTTGTCTCAAAGGATCAGTTCCATGCGTGTATTGATGTGGATAATCATCGCGACTGCCGCCGTCAATCCGGCACAGGCCCAGCTGCGCCTGCCGGGCGCCCCGTTACCGGCGCTGCCCACTGCGAAACTGACTCAGGCGATCGGTCAGACGGCCAATTCGCTCGAACAGCTCAAGGATGTTCGCCGCCTGCAGATCGCAAACCTGATCCGCGCCAATCCGCGCACCGTCGCCGCGGATCCACACGGCAATCCCGTCGTGCGCGATGAATTGCTGGCATTTTCTCCTTCCGCGAAAGGCCTGGAAGCCGCGCAGGCGCTGGGTTTGCGCATTCTGCGGGAACAAACGATCGAAGATCTCGACATTCGCCTGCTGGTTCTGCAGCCCCCTGCGAATACGGCGTTGGCGAAAGCGCTGCGCCGGTTGCGCGAGGCCGATCCGGCCGGGACGTATGACTTCAATCACATCTATCTGGGCGGCGGCACTGTCTTGAGCCGAGCCCCTAGCGATGGGCCGCCGCGCGACAATGCCTCCGCAAACAGCGCCGCTCAAGCGGCTTCCCGGGTCGGCCTGATCGATTCCGGTGTCGATATCGCGCATCCGGCATTTCACGACGCAGTCATTCATTCGTGGGGATGCGATGACAAAATAGTGGCGAGCACCCACGGCACCGCGGTTGCCTCATTGCTTCTGGGTCATGGATCCGGTTTTCACGGGGTATTGGCGGGCGCGGAGTTGTATGCGGCGAATGTCTATTGCGACGTGCCGACCGGCGGTGCCGTCGATGCGTTGGCCGCCGCTTTTTCGTGGCTGGCGAAGCAGCGTGTCGCGGTGATCAACGTGAGCTTGGTGGGACCGGACAACGCCGCGCTGGCTGCAATCGTCCGTACCCTGACCTCGCGCGGATATTTGCTGGTCGCTGCGGTTGGAAATGACGGTCCTGCGGCGCCGCCGCTTTATCCGGCATCCTATCCTCGCGTCGTCGGCGTCACCGCAGTCGATGCCCATCGTCGCGTGCTCATCGAAGCGGCACGCGGCAAGCAAGTGATGTTTGCGGCGCCCGGAGCCGACATGGTGGCGGCGGACAATGGCGGCAAGTATTCGGCGGTGCGCGGGACTTCGTTTGCGGCCCCCATTGTGGCGGCACTGTTGGCGGAGACTGTTTCGGCGCCTGATATCGATGCCAGCGACGCCGCCGTCGAGGCGCTCGCCCGGCGCGCCATCGATTTGGGACCCCCCGGCCGCGATTTGACATATGGCTTCGGTCTGGTGGGCGCCGAAAGAATTTCAGCATCCAAGGAAGAAATGCCGCAGGACGGTCGTATCAATCGGTGAAGGCCGCCGCGACGTGCAGCGGTCACCAGGAGATCGACGATGAACACGAAGCATATTATTGCAGCGGTCAGTGTCGCGACCGCGCTGGCGGTCATCACGCCCGTTTACGCCGGTGGTTTGGGCGGCGGGTTGGGTGGGGGCTTTGGCGGCGGCCTTGCTGGCGGAATGGGCGGCATGAACCGTCTCGGCGGCTTGTCCGGCCAGGGCGCATTCCAGGGTCAGGGCGCGATCGGTGGGTCACTCGACAAGCCCAAGCTGCACCCGGCTGCAAATGTCCCAAAGCCGGATGTTCCAAGTCCGAAGGTCCCAAGTCCGAATGTCGTAAAGCAGGGTTCGGCGACTACCGATACGGCGGTCCAGACTGCCGGCGGCGTTTCCAAAGCGTCCGGGTCAGGCACTGCTGACGTAGCCGGCGCGTTGGAATCGACGGCTTCTGCGTCGCGACCTGCGGCATCGAGTGCAACATCAGGCGCGACGTCAAGCGCTGCTGCATCAAGCGTTGCGAATACCGCCACTCAGGCGCAGTCGCAGACGCAGGCGCAGAGCACTCGGACGCAGACCCCGCCGCCCGCCAAGAGCCCCGGCGCAGTGCCCGCCAAGAGCCCCGGCGCAGCGCCCGCCCCATCGGCGAACACAGCGGCGCAAAAGCCGACCTCTTCGATGAGTCTTG